>Ga0208461_1000212_pt1 | contig 57137 bp, 66 predicted proteins | sample AD_JPNTR4_MetaG_FD_184448 | JGI IMG/M metagenome (GOLD analysis project Ga0208461, IMG submission 184448) | Active sludge microbial communities of municipal wastewater-treating anaerobic digesters from Japan - AD_JPNTR4_MetaG (SPAdes) (version 2) | ecosystem: Engineered > Bioreactor > Anaerobic...
GACCAAAAACCCATCCCTCCATCCCCGATCGCCAGCTTCGGCTCCTCCATCCCCCGCTCCCGTAGTCCCAACAAGACCTCTTTCCAGCTCAGCGCGCTTTCTCTGATCCCGCTATCTATCGCTAAGAATTCTTTGTCCCCGTTCTCATTTACCCCGATGACTACCAGAATGCAGCTCTTTTCGTCTTCTTCATCTCGGTGCTTCAGGTAGATGCCGTCCGCCCAGATGTAGCAGTATCTCTTTGCGCTCAAATCGCGTTTTCTCCATTCGGCGTACTCTTTTTCCCACTCCGCTTTCAATCGTACTACCGTATTCGCGCTCAAGCCTTTCCCTTTCCCCAATAGCCCTTCCATTACCTCGGAAAAATCTCCTGTCGATACCCCGTTTAAATACAAGATCGGTATGAACGCGTCGATGCTCTCTGTCCTTCGCATATATTTCGGTAGTATCTTACTGTTGAATTTCACTTCCGCTTTCCGGCTATCTACTCTTGGCTGTTTGACCTTTATCGGCCCGATTCCCGTTTGAATCTCCCGCTCTCGGTGATAGCCATTTCGGTAGACCAGCCTTCTTCCTTCTTCATCTCGTAGCGTTTCGCCCTTTTCCATAAATTCTTTAATTTCGTCATTTAAGGCTATGCGAAGCATAACTCTCGCCCCGTGTCTGGCCAATTCTTCTAAACTGTTGATGTTCACATTTTCGTCCAATTTCCACTCTATCCATCCCTCTTGATTGTTCCTGCTTTGTAGTTTATAATCTTTCACGGCGTATCCTCCTTTTGGTCTCGCTGGACCTTTTTTTCCTAATCGTAGGATACGCCTTTTTTTTCGCTTTTTACCCTTTTTCCACACATTTTGATTATAACTCACTGAAACCATGCCAGACTGAAGTCTGGCGTTCCCAAAAAGCATAAGACATGCCGAACTAAAGTTCGGCGCTCCCAGAAGCCTGGCGTTCCCGGGCGTTCTCAGGGCGTTCTAGGGGTCTCTGGTGTTGAAGACCAAGCCGGAGGAGAGGGGGCGGACTTGGTCGCCGAGCTGATCGATTAAAAGTCTGGCTGCCTCGGGGCCGGTGCAGTGCCCGGTGTAGTAGATGGCTCGAGTCCGCCGTAGGAAGTCCCCAATTTGTCGCACCAACGCCGGGTCTTCACTTCTCTTCTTCGTCGGGTTGTATAGGTGGAAGCCGCCGATCACCACATCGGGCCACCGCCCTTTCTTTTCCCGAAAGCGATTGACGATGTTGACGATGCCTTTGTGGGCGCAACCGGCGATCAAGACGGCGTGGTCCCTTTCCTCGACGATGAGGTTCTGTTCGTGAGCGAAGGTGTCTTGCCGGTAGGCCTCGCCCTCTCGCATCAGCAAATGTCGATTGGCGCTTGAGGGGAACTCTTGTCCTGAAACATCGGAGAACAGTTCGAGGTTTTCGTCGATCATCAGGTGGTCTGGGGTGCGCACGACCCGGGGGTTGTCGCGTAGCGTAGGGTCGATGCTCACCAGCTGGTACTCATCGTTCGCCCTCTTTGCATAGAAACGGTCGAAGGCGCGTTCTCGGATGTATAGGCGCGCGGTTTGGTTTTCTTGTAGAAATCGAGGGATCCCCCCACCGTGGTCCAAGTGGCTGTGGGATAGGATGAAGTATTCGACGTTTTTGAGGTCTAAGCCGAGTTTTTGCGCGTTCTCGGCGAAGAGGTTGCCGCATCCCGCGTCGAATAGCAAGGTGTGGCCTCCCGTTTCAAGGTAGAGGCTCAGCCCGTGCTCGTTACCGTAGTCTTCCGAGAGGCTCGTGTTTTCCACCAACGTGTATACACGCATGTTTTTCCCTCCTTATGTCCCGCTACCCTCTGGTTCATGCGGGGCCGCTCGAATCCATTATACCGCAAAACCCATGGTCTTTGTCTGTATGTGGTAAATCCGAGAGGGCTCCCTTTTCGTTGCGCTAACGAGCGAGGACCGGTTGTAACGCCGAAAAAAAAGGATATGCCGCGGTTTAGTTTGGCACGTCTTTCTGGGCGCGCCGCACTTTAGTAGGGCAAGGCTTTTCGTTGTAAAAATGGCCAAAAGTAAAAAGGAAGGTTTCGCAGGGAGAACACAGAGGGCACGGAGGAAGATTTTCTGGGAACTCCGAACTTTAGTTCGGCATGCCTTTTCAATCAAAACAAGATTAAAAAGAAATTGGAAGGTCTCGCACAGAGAACACAGAGACCACGGAGGAGGAATGTAAACGTAGAAGACAAGCCAACTTAAAACCTGGCGTTCCGAAGGCGTTCCGATGGCGTGTCCGGGTTGCTTTTTCGTTGGTGAGACAAAGTTGGCGTTTCCTGTCGTTATCATGGTATTATTGTTTTGTGAATAGAGGGCGGGTCGAGTTATTTGACCGCTAAGCTTTGGGTGAGGAAGTTGTGCCCGGGATTATACGCGGTGAATTTATGGGAGAGCCAAGCCAAAACCTGAAACCATGCCGGACTGAAGTTCGGCGGTCCGAGAAAGCATAAGACATGTCAAACTAAAGTTCGGCCGTCCCAGGGTGGTCCCAGAAAGGCAAAAGCAGAAGATATGCCGGACTGAAGTCCGGTGCTCCCGGAAAAGCAAAAACCTGCCGGACTGAAGTTCGGCGCTCCCAAGGCGTCCCAGGCGGTCCCAGTAGTTCGGCGTGCCCGGAAAGGCGTTCTTGGGGCGTTACTAAAAAACCGAAGACATGCCGGACTGAAGTCCGGCGCTCCCAGAGTTCCCAGAGAGGCGCTATCTGGAAAAGAGCGCCCGAGAAGGAGGGGTTGTGGAACGGGCTTTATTGAATCGTATCGCGCTCGCACAAGAGCGAATGGTCAGGGACTTGCGAGATTTTGTGAGGATTCCCAGCGTTTCTAAGGATCGCGACCAGGTGAAGGCCGCATTAGCATTTTATCTCGATCGCGCCCGGCAGATGGGATTAAAGGCGCGTAGTGTGCTCTCGGATCGCGTGGGTGTGGTCGAATGGGGTGCGGGAGAGGAAACGGTCGGGGTATTGGTCCACGCGGATGTCGTGGGGCCGGGCGAACGCAGCGAGTGGCCCTGCGACCCTTTTGAGGGGATGATCGCGGAAGATCGGGTATTCGGGCGAGGAACCGTCGACGATAAGGGACCCGCGATCTCGGTGTTGTATGCGTTGGACGCTATTCGCGCCGTCTGCCCGGATCCACGAAAAAGGGTACAAATCATCATCGGTACGCAAGAGGAGACCGAGTGGTCGGATATAGCGGCCTACGCCGCTGCCTATAAACTTCCGGATTATGGGTTCACTCCCGACGGTGAGTTTCCGATCGCGAATCGCGAAAAGGGTTACGTGGATGTCGAGGTCTCTTTTCCTAGCGCCGAAATAGGCGGAATAGAAGAGTATCGCCTGCAGGAACTGTCCGGCGGGCACGGGGCCAATTCTATACCGGACCGGGCGAGGGCTACGGTCCGCGGGCCGGGGCAGGCGTTGAGCCGCCTGAAGAAACGGTGTGAAGCGATTTCGTTTATGGAGAGCGAGGCGCTCGTCGATGGCCTACGTTTAACGGCTAAAGGGCGTTCGGCCCATTCGAGCCTTCCGCACGCCGGTGTGAATGCGATCGAGCGGTTGTGTGAGGTCCTCGCCACGGAGCCCTTTGCCCCATCCGCGCTCGCCGAGGCGGTGAGGTTTTTGGATGCCCACAGGGAGGATCCATACGGTCGGCGGTGGGGACTCTATCGCTTAGAGGACCTCGTGGAGGGGCAGTATTTTGACCATACGACCATCGTCCCCACACGTATAGAGACGAAGGAAGGCGGGGTGGCGATCACCTACAACCTCCGAACCGTTCCTCCCGTCGATCGTCGGCAAATCGAAGCCGCTTTCAGGGAACGCCTACTCGGTTTTTACGGTGTTACCCGGATCCTCGATTACAAAGACCCGTTGATGGTGAACCCACGTTATCCGTTTCTCGAAGTTATGGCGCGCGCTTATGAAGAGGTATCCGGACTGCCCAACTCCTACAGGCTCGCCTACGGCACCTCTTACGCCAAGGCGATGGATCGTTTCGTGAGCTGGGGCCCCCTCTTTCCCGGGGACGAAGATACCGCGCATCAGGCGGGAGAGTCGCTCTCCATAACCTCGTGGATGAATGCCACCCGGATCTACACGTTGGCTCTCGCTCGGATGGTCTCCTCACCAGATTATTTACGCGGTTGACAAATCTAGTACCGGTTTTATCTCGGGGCTGGTTGACGATGAGTTTGGATAGAAAGTGTATTCGCAAACCCTAATGTGCCCGTCGTGGAGGGTGAAAAAGGGATTGCGCATTTTTCGCTTATAGCTTGGAGGTGCGGCAAAGTGAGCTGGCAGTTATTGTCTGTGGGTTTTTCGAAAGTAGATCTCGTAAGCGCATTTTTGATGGCGTTGGAGACACTTCACGCCAACTGTGTGGAGGCCGATACGATTTTGGCAGTCTCCGAGCTACAATGGGACCAGGCCGGCGTGGTCATCATCAATGGCGAACGCCTTGCGCAGCCGCCCGAGCGCGCGCGTTTGTCTGAACTTCAATCGTCTACACGAAAAAAAATAGTCATCATCGACCAAGCCCAGAATACCGTGCCTGACGACGCTCAACTTACAGTGTTCAAGCCTTCGATCGTCTATCGCGATTCACTCACCGAGATGTTTGAGCCCATCGTATTCCACTATATCCTTTCTTGCTTGCAGTATCCAAAATCAGACTCGACCGGTTCTCTTTCACTATCCGCCGCTTCAAAAGAAAAAATGAGACAGAGTATAGCTGAATTAATACATGAGCGAGAAACTCCCGACACGGACGGTCGTCGCAACAGTGATTTTTATTTGAAGCCAAAGGTATTTGATTGCTTCATAGATCAATCTCCCCAAACCGTCGCATCCTGGGAACGCACGCTAACGCTGACGGAGTTGGTTCGACAAATGGACGGGTATTTTATTGACCCCTTGCCGTTCGCTGACACGGGTGATCGTCACCTTCGCGTGCAAGAAGACGACGAACCATTTCTGATCAACGTCAGGCGTACCCTCTTTTTATGGGGTTTTGTCTATTGGACTTTTCTCGAAGGTACGGAGTTACAGGCCGAAGACGTCTACATTTCGAAAACGACTTATGAAGACCGCCTTTTTCTCGTGTTTTCGCTTTCTATAAGCGGGCAAGAGGTCGAGTTCTATCGAGAGCGGGACCTTCAGAGATGGCCCCTGATTCGTTCGCCTGGAATTGTCATCCAACACGAGCTTTTCCTCAGTGAGTCGACGCTTTTTATTTCGAGCGCCCAGTCGGGCGCTGTAAGGCTCAGCGTATGGACTCCGGCGAAGAGAGTCATCACCGAGGAAGGGGCGCCGGGGGATGTCAGCCGAACGCTTTCGTTACTGGAGGGGGACACCGAAGAGCTGAAGGAATTGATTCGAGTGGCGATGCGGTACTTGCACGAACACCTGGATGCGATTGGCAACAGCATAGTGGAACAGAACGCCACCGAGCTCGGGAAAGCGGCTCACAAAATCAAGGGAAGCTTTTCTAGCTTCGCTGCAAAGCGATGCATCGAGCTGGCCGTGGAAATGGAGCGGGCTGCCGGAGAGAACGACTTCGTGCGGGCGAAACCCACTTTTAACACACTCAAGGTCGAAACCGACAGATTAATCGAATACTTGCGTCAATTCCTATGAATTCACCTTCCAGGGGCGTGGGCGCTTTGGAGAGTTTTTGCGGTATTTTGGGGGTAAATATAGTACAATAGGGGCAAAGGATCCGCTTCGGCCCGTCCGTTTCTACGGAAGTATAGTAGGAAAGGTGAGCGATAGGGTGGGCCGGTCATATGGAGGTCACTATGATAGGAATAATCTGTGATACAGGAAGCGATATTGCCGATAGAGTACGGTCGAACGACCGTGTGGAGATCGTCCCATTAAAGGTTATCTTGGACGAGAAAGAGCGTTTGGACACCGAAAGCGGGCTTTCTGAACAGGTCATCGAGTATCAGAAGAGGCAACAGGCGAAGACCTCCTTGCCCGCATTGGAAGAGGTGAAAGCGGCGTTCTACCGATTGATCGACCGCGGTTACAACGAGATCATCGGGATAAACATTTCCAGCAATCTCAGCGGGACCCACAACGTGTTCAAGTTGGCGGCAAAAGAGATCCTCTCTGAGCGGACGAAGCTGAGAATCCGCCTTTTCGACTCCCTCAACATCTCCATCGGCACGGGACTGTTGATCCTGAAAGCCTTACAGTTCATCCAAGAAGGGCGGTCCTTCGAAGACGTGGTAGAGGGGATCGGGGCGATGATCCCGAGAAAATCGAAGGTGATGTTCATCATCCCCACGCTCAAACACCTCAAAGAAGGGGGGCGGATCGGGAAGGTCAGCGCCACGATCGGCGAGCTTCTGAAGATCAAGCCGGTCATCTGCGTCGGTGAAGACGGCATCTATTACACCCTTGCCAAAGCCCAGGGGATGAAGAACGCCCTCCGAAAACTCATCGAGGAGTTCCAGAAGGATTTCGCCTCCGAAAAGATCGAAAAGGCCGCGCTCTACCATTCGGGCGATCGGCAAGGTGTCCAGGATCTTTTAGACGTCGTGTCCGACGTGCTCGTGCGCGCGAAGGTCCCGTACATCGAGGGACACATCTCCCCCTCTTTGGTCGTCCACACCGGGGAGCACTTGGTCGGTTTGGCCTATTTGATGGTCTAGCCCCTTACAGTTGGGCGCGGATGTTCTCTTCGATACGCCGCTCGATCTCTTTCATCATTATCGCCGTGATCTTTCCGATCGTCGGAAAGCGTTGGTTTTCGATGGCCCTCACCGGCATCACCTTCGAAACGGTGCTGGCGAGGAAGACCTCTTCGGCGGTCAAAAATTCTTTGAGGTAGACCCGCCTTTCAATCGTCCGAATACCGATAGAAGCGGCGTACTCCAACACTTTTTTCCGGGTCACCCCGGGTAGGATGTTGTCGATCTCCGGGGTGAGGAGGCTCTCCTGGTGAACGCAGAAAAAAGACGAGCTGCCCCCCTCCGTCACGTAAATCCCTCGCGCGTCTCTTCGATACATCATCGCTTCGTAACCACCGCGGTCGTTGGCAGAGTTTTTGGCGAGCACGTTAGCCAAAAGGTTCAGCGTCTTGTGCTCGCAGAGGAGATGCCGCCTGTCCGGGTATAGATAGACTTGGGCTCCCGTCTCCCAATTCTTGAGAGAGACCTCGCGTAAGGGCAAAGCGAGGATAAAAAAGGTCGGCGAGAGATTCGCGGGCCGAATACGATGCTCTCGGTTCGCGTCTTTCCCGCGCGTCAACTGGTAGTACGCCTCGCCGGTCTCTATGCCGTTGCGCTCGATCAGCTCCCGAGTGGCCCTATAGATCTCTTCCAAAGAATACGGGAACCTGAGCTTCAAATACGCTGCGCTGACCTCCATGCGTTTCAGGTGTTCCTCAAAAAACAATGGTCTTCGTTTTAACACCCGGCATACCTCAAACAGTCCGTCCCCGAAGGTGTTTCCCCGATCTTCGAAGCAGACCGCGGGCGCGTCTTTCTTCACAAACTCTCCGTTCAGCCAAGCATCCATACCTTCACCCCTAACGTAGAAATGTCTGCCACCCCTTAGTATAACCGTTTCTCACCGAAAAGTAAACCGGTCGTCGGGTGAGCCCTGACGATCTCCCCCGCTCGGGTGCCCTCGGTCGGGTCAAGATTCACGCCAAATTGATGAAAACTCCTTAGTATTCTGTCAGAAATATGTGCTATGCCTTAGAGTAATAAGAAAAATCAGGTTACAAATAAATAATTATGAATCAAGACTTGATATTATTCTTTTCGTATGGTATAATCTCGAAAATCAAATAATACCCATAATAATATGATGATGAGGTATGAAAAATGATAGGACATAAGAGTCCAAAAGAACGAGAGGACAAGGGCCGCGTGGTCGGACTGAATTTGAAGCGAGGAAAGGAGGGACACAGATGAAACGTCTATTGCGAAAAGCGACGCCGTCGATCCTTTATCAGGAGAGAGCCTACCGGGTCGAGCGGGTCTTTCTTCCCTATGTCGATGAGCAGAATTGGCGAAACGGCACGTTCATACGCTAACTGAGCTTATTTTTCGCACCCTCAGAACCTCAGCAGGATGGCGTTGGCGATCAGGACGACCAACAGGGCCGGCAAGAGGTTGCCCACCTTCGTCTCTTTGATTCCCATCATCCGCAACCCGATGATCACCAACATCATTCCACCTACCCCCGTGAAGTCTTTGAGGTATTCGGGTTGAGTTAAAAAGGTCAGGACCGAGGAGAACGAAACGAGGAAACCCTGTATGAGGAAAACGCTTCCGGCGGTGAAGAGGACGCCAACGCCGTACAACGAGCCGAGTAGGAGCGCCGAGATGCCGTCGAGCGCGGATTTTAGGAAAATGATGGAGTAGTCGCCGGATACCCCCGCTTGGAAACTCCCCAAGATCGTCATAGGTCCCGAGACGAAGAGGAGGGTGGACGTGATGAACCCTTTCACCGCCTGGTTCTCTCCGCCTTTTTTCCCAAAGCGGTCGACGAATCTGCCGATTCCTTCCTCGATTCCCAATGCCTGACCGATCACGCCTCCGATGACTAAAGAGAGTAGAACGACCATCATGTTCTTCGTTTCCAGCCCCATTTGGACGCCGATGAGCAAGGTCACGGTCCCGATGATCGTGAAGGAGATGTCGCGAAAGGCTTCCGGAATCTTGTGGCCCACCTTCAAGCCCAGAAGCGCCCCGAAGAAGACGGTGGCGGTGTTGACGATCACTGCGATGTTGAACATCCCGATTCCTTCCTTTCTGTGGGGTTCTATTTTATCTGAAAGCTCAAACTGACCTGAAAGGTCATCTCTTCCGTATTTTGCCCGCTTCTCAGCAGTTTCATATTCCTAAGCACGATGTTCGCGAGCTCGGGAGACGGGGAGGAAACCGTGTCGACCGTGGGGAACCCGGTTTTTTCGAACCGCATGTTCACGACGACGTTCCCCTCCAACAGGCTGGCCCGACTCCCCTGCTTCTTCAGCAAATCGTTGTAATCCTTTTTCAAGGCAGCGGCCACCTCTTCGTAGTTCGGGAATGCGTATTCTTTCAGTTCTTCAAACCGAACGGCGCGATACTCGTTCTCTCGGTAGACCGATTGGTATCGCTTGGGTGGAGCGAGGCTCTGGGAGGGCGGGAGCGGGATGTCTTGGACGTCAAAAAGCCCGGCTTGCGGCGCCATAGGGGCCGGCGTGTCCCGCGTCTGCGGCAGATAGGTGGTGGCCTTTTGCGGGGTCGACAGCGCCTTTGGCTCGAAGGCTAAAAGCTGTTCGAGCAGCGGGTCAACCTCCACCTCTTTGACCGGTTCGGGCGTCGTTTCGATCGGCTTCTCGGGTTCCGGCTGCTTGGGTGTCACCGATGGAATCGGCGGTTGCGGCTTTTCGGGTATCTCTTCTTTTTGCACGGTGGCCGCTGTCAGGTTGATTCTCATCGGCGGCTCACGTTCGATCTCGTAAGGTGCGGAGCGTATGATGTAGATGAAGAGGGCCAGAATCAGGACTTCCAGCATCACGGCCACCATCGCCGCGATGATGTGGATCGGATTTAAGGGCATTCGCTGTTCCATTTCTACTATTTGACGGTCGCCTGGATATTGACGTCGTAGATTCGGTGAGTGCGAAAGGCGTCCAGCACGGCGACGACCGTTCCGTGACTCGCTTTTTGATCGGCGAGAATAGCCGCTTTCAGCGAGGGGTTGGATTTGAAGGCCCGTTCGATTTCGGCTGATATTTGGGACAGTGTGACCGCCTTTTTCCCTATGTATATTTCGTCTTTCGCGTTGATCGACACGTTGAAGAATTCGTTGAATCCCTTATCGGTGGCGGTGGAGGCTTCAGGAAGCGTCAAGTCGATGCTGCGGACGGTCCCGATGTCGAATGTGGTGGTCAAGACCCAGAACAACAGCAGTATGAACATAATGTCGATCAACGGCGTGATGTTGATGTTGATCTCTTCTTCCGTCCGACGTCTGCTCATACAAGACTCCGCTATAAGAGCCCTTTTGTGACCGGGGCTTTCAGGTAGATGTCTGTCAGCTCGTTTTCGATCGAGGTGATCATTTCTTTGATGATGTTCAGCAACACGGTCAGCGTGATGGCGACAATCAACCCCGCGATGGTGGTGTAGAGCGCCTCCCCTATCCCCATCGCCAGTTGCCCCGCGTATTTGAGGTTCTCGGTTTTATCCAGCGAGTTGAAAATCTTCACCATCCCCGTCACCGTTCCGAGCAGCCCCAACAAGGGTGCCACCGTCGCCGCGGTGGAGATGAAGCGGAAGTTGCGCGTTAGGCGTTCGACCATCAAGCTGATGATCTCGTGGATTTCGTCGGCCCGCGCGCCTTTCTGTGCGCTCAATCTCCGATCCACCTTGACCAGGAAGGTCTGTTCGTCGTCCCCTTTGCGAATCGCCGACTTGATCGCGGCGAGGACGATGAATCGCTCGACGAAAAAAAACAACCCGATCCCGGCGATCACCAGAATCACCACCAGAATCGGCCCCCCGATAGAAATCACATCGAAATACAAGATGATACCCCCTTCTCATTAAAAAACCTACGATTGGTCGTAATAGCAGAGGTCTTTGAGCACACAGGACGCGCATCCTGGACGAACCCGACAGTAGTATTTGGAGTGGAACACGATGAGCGCGTGAAACTCGTTGTATCGCACGGCGTCTCTCGGGAATTGGTGATGGAAGAAGTCCGCGATCTCGTCATAAGACCCCTTCGCCATCCATCGGTACCGCAATCGGGAAAAAAGGCGTTTGGTGTAGGCGTCCACCACGAACACCGGGTGGCCGAGGGCGTACAACAAGATGCTGTCCGCCGTCTCTTTACCGATGCCGTTAACCCCTAACAACTCGTTTCGTAAAACCGCCGTCTCCGCCTTTCTAAGACGAAAAAAATCGAGGTTCTTTTCTATCAGAAAGGCGGTGAGATTCTTCAACCGTGTGGCCTTCTGATTGTAACACCCAGCGTCTTTGATCGCCGCTTTCACGGTATCCAGTGGAAGGGAGGCGATCTTGCGCGGCTCGAGGATGCCCATCTCTTTCATACTCCGTATCGCTTTCTCCACGTTCGTCCACTGGGTGTTTTGGGTCAGAATGGCCCCGACCATAATTTCATAGACGCTGTCCCCGGGCCACCAATTCTGGGGACCGTAAGCGGCGGACATCCGGTCGTACAGCTCTGCGCAAAAATTCCGAGGCGGAAGGCTTCCGAAGGCTTCTTGTTCTGCCTCTAAGGGTTGTTGCCGCGTCGTCGGGGCCGCCTTTGCTTCCGGAGTTTGGCGGCTCATACGCGCAGTTTCAATTCCATTTCCAGTTGGCTAAAGATCATCTGAGCGCCCAGCAGGGGAAAGACCTCGCAGAGCTTGTCGTCTTCCGGCAAGTTCGAGATTACGCCGTCCGTTTTCCCCGTTTTGTCCTCTATATACAGCAGGATGTCATGCGTCAGATCGATCAGCTCGATGTCGGTGGAAAGGCGGTAACAGTCCACGATATAAAAATTGTCTTCGTTTTCTCCCCATATGACGAATCCGAGGGGTTGCGCGGTCGACTTTTCCGAATACACCGCTTCCATTTGGTATCGGCTCTTCGCGTGCAGAAAAGAGATCGGTGTCCGTTGCCAATTGGGTTTACGGGAAAAGAAGGTTTGCGCCTCCAAGGCCCATTCGCTGATGGCTTTGGCGGTGGTTTCCCGGTAGAGGAGGCGGTGTGAGAGATTAGGATTGACGGCGAACCGATAGGCGCGCAACCGGCGTGTGACGAAAAATCCCCGCTTTTCATAAAAGCGGATCGCCCGTTTCTCCGTATCGAGCACCTCAAGCTGGATCGTCGAGATCTTTCTCCATTTCAGATTTTCCACGCAGTTTTGAAACAGGAATTCCGAGGCTTCGGTGCCCCGATAGGACGTCTTGACCCCCATCGCGTCGATCCGGGCCAGTTTGTCTCGGATGCCGACGACGATAAAGCCCACGGGCTCTTGCCCTTCCCACAGGATGAAAGAGTCTTTTAAAGAGAGCCCCGTTTCTAGGATATCCAGATGGAAGTCTCGTACCGTCCACCGTATGGGGATGGGGTAATCGGCGAACACTTCGTTTACCAATGCGATCAACACGTTGATCTGTGACTCGTCTAGCGCTCTTAACTCCACCTCGAAACACCTCCCGTATGTCCCTTCGTCGTGGCGCGACGGAAACAAAACCCTTCCAGCGATAAACCGGCTTGTCTTACTCTTGAGTGTGCCCCTTTGAGAGCGGCAGACGGTCTCAAGAAACCATGCCGAACTAAAGTTCGACGTTACCAGGGCGTACCCGGAAGGCCGCCTTTCCGCTACGCCTAACTAGTATATCACAGGTTATGATATAATTCACAGGGGTGGCTTCAAGATAGAGCCGCGTCACCCGATAGCCTATTCAAATCCGGAGAGCATTTTTGGAGGGGTTATGATGACGGTCGCCCGTAAACGCGCGTTTCTGATAAGCATAGCCATATGTTTTTTCTTCATAGTCTGCTGGGGCGCCTACCCGTTGGGTGTTCGGGCTAACCGCCTCGATCTGATCTCAGAACAGAGTCTCGACCAGCTGCTGGGCATGTGTATCCAATTTCGGGTCGATACCCTCTATGTGCCGATCGTCTCCTATATGGAGGCGTTGTACCTTTCAGACCAGCTTCCGAGGAGCAACGTGCTCATCAACAACCACGCTCCGGACTCTTTCGACCCGCTGCGGTATTTGATGGAAAAAGGGCGCCATTTGGGTGTGGCCATTATACCGATCGTGGACCTCTTCACGGTCTGGCCGAGCAAAGACTTCCCCGCCGCGAGAAAACATGTCTCACGCCAACACCCGGAATGGCTCAGCATGGACTCGCTGGGGCGGGTTCTCACCGCGCCGGCCGTTCTCGACCCAGGCGTTCCGGAGGCCCAAAGCTTTTTGATCACGCTCTTGAAAGAGATTTTAATCCGGTACAACCCTTTGATCCTCGCCTTCGAGAACTTCGGGTATCCGAGCCCCGTATACGGGTACAATCCGTATGCGATGAAAGAATTCGAGATCGAAGAACCACTCTTACGCGCGCGGCCTTACACGATGGACGACTTTCGCGCGGACGCCCTGACGAGTTTACTCATCCGTTTCAATGCCTTGCGTGACGGATTGGGTGTACGGACGAGATTTTTGCTCCTCACAGAAACCAACCCAGACAGAGGACTGCGCGAACACTTCCAGGATTGGGTGTTGTGGCTGAACAGCGGCTATTTCGGCAACGTGGCGTTGTGGTATTGGTTCATGGACGTGAAGACCGTCCGCTACGACACCCTTCAGGCGTTCGACATATTGGCCAACGATGGCTTTATCGTCGGATTCTCTCCCCTGTCACTCATCAGAGCTCAGCTGGACCTGGTGCTTCAGGAGATATTGACTCATCCGGTCGGCGGGATCATGATCGACACTTTCTCTCCCGAAGCTTTGACCCTCCTCAATCTAAATGGCATAGGCCTTCCGAGATGAGGGACGAGACAGGGCGCGTAGGATCCGATGTAGTCGACGGCCATCCCGTTGAAGGAAGCCCTCCGGAATTTCATATCCCGGTCATGGTTCAGGAAGTGGTTGAAGGGCTGATCACCGACCCCTCCGGCATTTACGTGGACTGCACCTTCGGCGAGGGGGGGCACACGCTAGAAATCCTCAAACGCATCGCCGGTCACGGCGGCAAGGTGATCGGGATCGACAAAGACTTGGAGATCCTCCGTTATGCCGAAAAACGGCTGAAACCCTTCGAGGGGTCCTTTGAGCTCTTTCACGGTCCTTTCTCGAATGTGGATCTCATCTTACGGGGTTTGAAGGTCCGGGCTGCGCACGGTGTGCTCTTCGATCTTGGGGTTTCTTCCTATCAACTCGACGCGGAGCAGAGAGGGTTCAGTTTCGACAAAGAGGGGCCCTTGGATATGCGTATGGACCTCCAAAGTCCAAGGAAGGCGGAGGATGCGGTCAATGGGCTGAAGGAAGCCGAACTGGAAAAGATCCTGCGCGCCTACGGGGAAGAGCCGTTTTCTAGGAGTATCGCCAAACAGATCGTCTTGAGGCGGCCGATCCTTTCGACCCTCGAGCTTGTAGAAGCGGTACGGGCCGGCATTCCTGTAAAAGTTCGTCAGAAGATGAGAAAACATTTCGCGACGAGAACTTTTCAAGCCTTCAGAATCCACGTCAACAGGGAGTTAGAAGAGCTGGAGAACGGATTGGCGAAATCCTTGCAAATTCTCTGTCAAGGTGGTAGAATCGTTACGGTATCCTTCCATTCTTTGGAGGATCGGATCGTTAAAAACTTCTTTAGGGATCACTCGACCAAAGAGGGATCCGGAAGCGGCCTGAAAATCATCACCAAGAAACCTTTGGTTCCGAGCGAAGAAGAGGTCTACAGAAATCGCAGGGCTAGAAGTGCCAAACTCAGAATAGCAGAAACATTATAATTCTTTTTTTCGATTCTTTTAGGGGATTACGTGGGAGGAAGAGAAAGGCTTCCTTTAGGGGGGAATTCTTTTGAATCAGGATTATATGTCTTCGTTTCCAGAAAAACCGGCCGCATCACCTACGCCTTCTGCGAATCATACCTCGGCCATTTATCTAGAACAGGTTAAAGAGCTTTCCAGAGAACGTTTTTTCGAGGTCGTCTCGGTGGCCGCGAAGATACTCCTGATGACCGTCGTGATATTCGCCGCCTTTTTTGTCCCGTTCTTCGTCGGGATGCAGACGAACCAGCTGAACAATCGCGCCTCGGAGATGAAAATCGAGATACAATCGATGAACACGAAAATTCAGGAATACAATCAGAAGATCACGGCCTTCGGGGATATGCTGTTGATCAAAAACAAAGTTCAGAAGTCGGAAGTCGAATAGCGACTCGATCCCGTTGAACGAGAAACGCGTCAATCTCGTAACCGCCGTTCTCCTGATACTCTTGCTATTCCTTTTGGTTCGCGGGCTATCGCTTTCGATATCCCGACCCGAACCCGGCAGTCTCCCGGTCAAGAACATCCCGATCTTTCCACAAAGAGGGCTCGTTCTGGACAGTGGCGGCGCCCCTCTCGTGATCAACGCCCACAAATACTTCTACTACCTGGACGTCAAGTACTTCTCGGATAACCTCGCGCGGGGGAAGGTGCAAGCCGACCTTTTCTTCGAGCAGGTGTACACACTCTTCCAGAAAACCCGCCCGCAGTTGGAAGAAAAGATGCGGACGATGGCGTTCGTCCCGCTGGGCGTCTCGGAATCGGCGGTCTTGGAGATTCCCCGACCCGCGGCGTTGTATATATCGATCGATCACCGAGACGAGCGGTCGGTTCTTTATCCCGAGCTGGTCCAGATCATCGGAAAGGTGGACTCGTACGGTAGCGGGGTCAACGGTTTGGAACGTGCCTTCGACTCCACATTGGCTTCTCGTGACGTCGGCCAGATTTACTACGAAAGGTTCAACAACTATGCCAGACTCGGAGAGATACTCGCGGTCCATCCGCCGGTGGACGGCCAAAATGTCAGGACCTCGATCGATCTGACCTTACAGCAAATTCTGTCAAAGCGACTTCACGAAGGGGTCACGACCTACGGAGCGAAATCCGCGACGGGTGTTTTGATTGAGACGAAGACCGGCAAAGTGCGCGCCTTATACAGCACGAGCGGCTTGAACGAGGCGGTCATCTCGGTCTTTGAGCCCGGGTCCGCTTTGAAACCGTTCATATTCGCTTCGGCGATGAAATACAACCTTTTGGACGACGACGAGACCTTCTTCTGTACGGGAAAGATCAAGCCTTTCCCCGATCTGTCGACGATCATCAACGACACGCACGTCCATCACGAGATACAGACTCCCGACGCTTTGGCCCATTCGTGCAACGTCGCGACGATCCAGATCGCGTTACGGTTTTTGGAAGAGATGGGCGACTGGACATGGTACCGAGAGCTGCGATTGGCGGGGTTCGGTGACTTGACAGGTGTGGAATACCCGGGTGAGGTCAAAGGTATTCTTCACAACCCGGCTACTTGGAACCGCTTGACCGGCATTCAGATGAGCATCGGGCAGGGGATTGCGGTGACCGCGTTGCAGTTAACCGCCAGTTTCAACATTTTCGCGAACAACGGGGTCTATATCTCGCCTACCCTTCTGGAAGATCGGGTCAACCCACGAAACGAGCGCAGGGTCTACCCGGAATCGGTTGTCAAGCGCATCGTCGCTATGCTGCATAAGACGGTCACATCAGGAACCGCCACGGGCGCCCGCTCTCGGTTGACCGACAGCGCTGGGAAGACGGGCACCGCACAGAAGGCCTACGCGGGTAAAGGGTACGTCAAAGGCAAGTACGTCTCGAGCTTCATCGGTTTCTTCCCCGTGGAAGACCCGATGTACACGATGCTCATCAGCCTGGACGAGCCGCAGGGCGATATCTACTATGGAGGGGATATCTCCGCGCCGATCTTCAAGAACGTGGTGGAAGACTACCTGACGATACTGGAAACCGCCGCAAGTCTCAAGACCGAGCCGATCGTCTTCAAGTCCTGGAAAATGCCGGACTTCAGGGGTCTCACACGAAAAGACGCAATCGATATCTTGGCGAAGTTGGAGATACCGCCCCAGAAGGTGCGATTTGAGGGTGAAGGGGTGATCATTTCCCAGAGCCCCGCTGAAGAAACTCCCATACACACGGTCGATGAGATCGTACTCACGCTCGGAAGGAGGTCCGATTCCTATGGAAATCCTTGATTCGAAAACCGCGGGGCCCGCGATCGCGCCCTCGATTGGGAAGGCGCTCTTCAAGGATATGTCCTGGCGCGGGCTGCGACCGCTTCAGGAGAACAGCGGGAACGCGATCAGAAACGGTTATCAGACTTTGATCACTGCGGGAACGGCTTCGGGAAAGACAGAGGCTGCGCTGTTACCGGTCCTGTCGCTCATCTTGGAGTCGCCGGACCTCGCGCACAGTCGGACTCCCGTCGCCTTGTACGTGGCTCCACTCAAAGCCTTGATCAACGATATCGCCGAAAGGCTCAAGAAACTGTCGCTCCGCGCCCCGCTGGAAATCTACGCTTGGCACGGTGACGTGGAAATGTCCGAAAAAAACGAGGCGCTGAAACACGCGTCGATTCTCGTGACCACCCCGGAATCGCTGGAGGGGTTGCTCGTCTCATCGAAGATCGATCCGACGCTTTTCTTTCATAACCTCCGCTTCTTTCTCCTGGACGAGTTCCACGCTCTACTGTCCTCACCGAGGGGCTATCAACTCGCCTCGCAGATCGAAAGACTCCAAACCTACAGTCGATACGAGATACAGAAGATCGCGATGAGTGCCACCATCGGGAACCCTGAAATGGTCTTGGAGTGGATGCGCGGAAGTGGTACCCGGGAGTGCCTCCTCGTGAGCGACTCACACCAAACGCAGAAGCAGCTGATGCTCCGAAAGAAGTCCTACGAAACCCTTCTGGCCGACGCGCAAAAAGTGGTGAGCCTGGGGAAAAAGGCCATCCTTTTCACCTGCAGCAAAGGAGAGGCAGAGTCGCTCTTCCATTTCCTAAACAGGAAAGGAATCTCCGTTCTTCTCCACCACGGTTCGATAGGGAAAAAGCAGCGGGAGGATACCGAACGGCTTTTCAAGGGCTCGGACGATTACCCGATTATGATCGCCACGACGACTCTCGAGATGGGAATCGATATCGGCGACGTCTCATACGTTTTATTCTATAGCGTTCCGCGCAGCGCGGCGTCGTTTATGCAACGTTTAGGCCGCGCGGGCCGAAAGACGGGGGTCGCGCGCGCGCTCATCTACGTGCCGACGGATACCGAGGAGGAAGGGAAGCCGCTGGCTTTGGATCAAACGCTGGAGGAGCGGTTGTTCCTGTTGGGCAACCTTTCCCTGTTTTCGGAAGGGCGAGTGGAGCCGATCGAGATGAAAGACTACTACCCGCAGCTTTTCGCGCATCAGGTCATTTCGATGGTCTTTCGCGAGAAACAGATGGACCGGCGGAAGATCGCCCTTCTCAAGGCGGCCTATCCGTTTAAAGGCCTTCAGAAAGAAGATGTGGGCGCCGTGCTCTCCTTTCTGGAAGAGGAGAACTACCTCCTTCGGATTGATCAGGAGTATCGATTGGGGTGGAAGGCAAAGGACCGGTTGGAGGGGGCCGGGATCGGTGATTTTTTAAGCGTTTTCAGCTCATCGGAAGACTGGACCGTTGTGGAAGGGAACCGCGAAATCGGCAAGGTGCACGCGGCCACGGTCTTTCACAATAAACGGAAACAGGGCCACGAAGTCTTCATACAAAACTTTTACCTCGCTGGAAAGGCCTGGAAGGTCTTATCCGTAGACGCGGCCAGGCGCCGGATAAGCGTTCAACGAGCCGAAAGCGGAGCCAAGCCACTGTGGCTAAGCGGAGAAGATGCAGTTCATCCCGTTTTTTCTGAAGCGATACGCCGGTTCATCCTGAAGCCGACCTTTTCTCCTTCTTGCGTTTGGGATCCGGAGGTCCAGGATACGCTCCTGAAAACCATCGCGGGGGAACTGTACACGGTGAGTCACGAAGAGCGGTGGGTTCCGGTGATGGTAGAACGCAAGAAGGGCGCGGATATCCACCTCTACACCTACGCGGGCACTCTGTTGAACGATTTGCTGGCCCTTCTGGTGAGACAGTACGCGCCACAATCGAGGGACGTCCGATCAACCTGGCGTGTGATCCGATGGAAAGCCTACGCCCCGTTCCACCCGGAAGAATTCAAGGATTGGATCACGTCTTTATCCTATGAGGAGTTTTACGGGCTCACCGAAGACGAGTTCACGCGAAACGAGCCCAAGTTCTATGGGAAGGTTTTCCCCGATTGCCTCAGGGAATACATCCCGGCGAGCCTGTCGGTCAACGCGTTGATCCGTCACTATTGGGGCCTGCTGCAGTCGAGTGTCCGTTCCGGGGGCCTCACGTCGGACGCGTAGGCAGAGACTCGCCTCCTAAGCGGAAAGGGGGCGCATATGAGTCGGTTTTACTACGCGGTGAAGGTGGAAGAAAACAAAGCCTGGTTTGACGACCACGAGTACCGGCACTTCCAGGTGATGCGGGTGGAAGAGGGACAACGGATCGTGTTCACGGACGGCAACGGCGCCTTGTACGCCGGTATCGTGAGCTTCGCGCGCGACCGAACGACCGCCCGCATAACGGAAAAGATCAGCCAGATCGAGCGCTCGCCCTCTCAACGGGTGGCCGTCGGTATCGCTCACGCCCAGTGGGATCGGGAAGAGGTCTTGATCGAAAAGGGAACGGAGCTGGGGGTGACGGACTTCTACCTCTTTCCCAGCCGTTATTCGAAGTATCGGGATATCAACCTCAACAAAGTTTCCTATACCTTGAGAAAGGCGATTAAACAATCCGAAAACCCGCTTCTGCCAACTTTTGAAAAGTTCGGGAGGCTCGAAGAGGCGCTCGCCCTCGTCGAGCGATACCCGCAGAGGATCCTCCTTCAGCCGTCCAGCCCGACCGATCTGTTTGATACCCGGCGACAATCGGGCCCGGCCCTCCTCTTCGTGGGGCCGGAAGGGGGATTCCACCCGGATGAGGTGCAACTCTGCATCCGCGCGGGCTTCACGCCCTGCTCGATCGGAAAACGGATACTCCGACTCGAAACGGCTGCGCTCTGCGGTTTCGTGTGGGCCACTCTCCTGTCGTCCGTTGATTGAAGCGGGCGGTCCGCCCATTTTCTTATGGAAAAAGCATGACCGACTCCGGGCGGCTTTACCGGGTCTATGTCATCTAAAGCTCCTTTAATCGAGGGGTTTCGCGTTTTTCAGTAAACGTTCGTAGTCTTCCCAGGTGTTGATGTTTAAGAAAGGCGTGGGGTCTTTGAAATGGACCATCAGCGTCGGGCAGGTTCTGAAGAGAAAGCGGATCGCGTTACGACCTCCTTCGACGAGCTCGTGGATACGAGGGACGACGCGGCGGTGGTAGAGACCGATCAGCGGGTAAAACCGGTTTCCGGAAATCGGGATGGTGATGTCGGCGTTAAAGCCCCACCGAACTGCCAACAATTCACGAACGATTTCGACCGTGACAAAAGGGCTATCACACGGGCACAAAAAGAGTTCTTCCGCGCCGGTTGTCTCGAAGGCGGTGAGTATGCCCGCGAACGGGCCGATCCCGAGGTATCGGTCGGGCGCGACCGTTAGGCGTGGGTCGTTCTCATACTGTTCGAGCTCTTTTTGAGAGCCGGCCAACACCGTTTCTTCAAAGATAGGGCTTAGTTTTTTTATCAGCCGTTCGACGAAAGAGAGGCCGTCGATCTCGAGAGCGCCTTTAAACACGTGGTTCATACGACGGGAAATCCCCCCCGTCAAGATGATCAGCGGTATTCTGCCCGCCCCTTGAGTGTCCACGATCCCCTCACCTTTCGAATAGCGTCGACCGCGTTCGGAGAACACGCATCCCGCGGGGAAGGACTCCCGCGCTCAGCCGGGGCCTCCGACTGAAAAAAACCGCCTTGGCCTTCTCCCGCAGAACGGGATAGGAGCCAAAGCGGTTTTTTATTTTCAAACCGTGTTACAACTTAAGCGGATTTCTTCCTGTACACGTAGTAATAGGGAATGCACAGGAACAGGAGGGGTCCGATGATGTTCCCTAAGGTGACGGGAATGAGGTTGTTAAATAGGAAGTTGCCCCAATTGAGGTTGGAAAACTTCGCTACGGCGTCCGCGGCGGCTGCGCCTTTGATGAAAAGGCCGGCGGGTATGAAGTACATGTTGGCGATCGAGTGTTCGAACCCGGAGGCAACAAAAGCCGAGATCGGGAAGATGATGGCCATAATCTTGCCCGCGGTGCTTTTTGCCGCCATAGCCATAATGACCGCGAGGTCAACCAGGATATTGCAGAGCATCCCGCGGAAGAAGGCCTGTCCCCAAGTTAAACCGGACTTCGCGTTGGCAATCGACATCGCTTGCTCTCCAATGGGGGTAAGCCCGGTTCCGGCGCGCCACAAGTCCGTGCCCAGGAAAATCCACGCCAGAAGCAGCGAACCGATGAAGTTTGCAAAGTAAACGATGATCCAATTCTTGAGAAAACCAGAAGAGTCGATCTTCTTTTCCATCAGGGGGATGAGCAAGAGCACGTTTCCGGTGAAGAGTTCGGCCCCGGCAACAACAACTAGGATCAGTCCGACGCAAAAAACGAGGCCGCCGATCGCTTTCTGGAGCCCGAGGACGGTGACCCCCGTCATCGCCGTGGTGGCGAAGATCGCTCCGAATCCGATGAACACACCCGCCAAAATCCCCAAGAGCAACAATTTCGTCGGGGTCATCTTGGTTTTCGCCAAAGATGTCGTACAGCAATAGCTTTCGAATACTTCCGCTGGTTTGAAGCTCATAATGCTAAGTTACACCTCCGCTGTTTTATGGTCTATTTTTTCTATCTTGACTGCGCTGACCTTGAAAGAAGGAATCTTCGCGATGGGGTCCAGGAAATTACCGGTGAGCGTGTTCGCGCGCGCTTCCGCAAAATGGAAAGGAACGAAAACCAAGCCCGGGACGGATCGTTCGGTGACCAGGACCTTACCTTCGATGCTCCCCCTGCGGCTGGTCAATCGTACCAAGTCGTCGGTCTTCACACCCAAGGACGAGGCGTCGGTCGGGTTGATCTCGATCTTCACTTCCGGTTCCTTCTCGTGGATCGCTTTCACGCGCCGTGTCATCGTCCCCGTGTGGTAATGGTAGAGGATGCGCCCGGTAGACAGATAGAACGGATACTCTGCGTCCGGCGTTTCAGGAGGATCGTTATAAGTCATAGGGGTAAACTTGCCCTTTCCATCCGGGTGGGCAAATTTTTGGGTATGCAAGATGGAAGTGCCGGGATCCTCATCCGACCGGCAGGGCCATTGTAAGCCGATTTTTTCCATCCTGTGGTAAGCCATACCGGCGTAACTCGGCGTGCATCGCCGAATTTCGTTCATGATGTCCTCGGCGCTTTGATAGTTCATCTCATAACCCATGCGCTTGGAGAGCTCTTGGACGATCCACCAGTCGGGTTTGCTTTCGCCGATGGGTTCGATGACTTTCCTGATCCTTTGGACCCTTCTTTCGGTGTTCGTGAAGGTACCGTCCTTTTCGAAGGTGCTCGCCGCCGGCAAGATCACGTCGGCATAGACGTTGGATTCAGTGATGAAGATATCGGTATCGGCGAAGAACTCAAGCGCGGCTAAGGATTTTTCTACGTGTTCGGAGTCGGGGTCAGAGACTGCTGGGTTTTCTCCCATAACGAACATCGCTTTGATGTTGGGATGGCCGATCATCTCGGTAACAGGCAGGCCAATGTTGGTCGGTAAACCGGTGACGCCCCAGAACTCTTCGAACTTCTTTTTCATCGCCGGATCGCCAACCCTTTGGTAGCCGGAGTACACGTTCGGAAGGGCTCCGACGTCGCACGCGCCCTGAACGTTATTTTGGCCACGGAGCGGGTTCACTCCCACACCGGGCCGGCCCAGGTTGCCGGTCGCCATCGCGAGGTTTGCCAGCGAGATGACGTTATGGGTGCCGCAGGCGTGCTGCGTGATCCCCATCGCGTAAATGATCGCCGCGTTTTCGGCCTCGGCGTAGAGCCGCGCCGCTTTGTACAGAAGATCGACGGGGACGCCGGTGATCTCGGAAACGGTCTTCGGGTCAAATCCTTTCAGGCTTTCCTTCATCTCTTCCCATTTTTCCGTTCGTTCGGCGATGAAGGTCTCGTCGGCCAAGTTCTCCGCCGCGATAATATGGAGTAGTCCGCTGAACAAGGCGATGTCCGTCCCTGGTTTATGGTTGATCCAAATCGTGGCGTAGTCGACCAACTCGGTCTTTCTCGGGTCCGCCACGATCAGCTTCGTCCCATTTTCACGGATAGTCTTTTTGATTCGGGATCCGTAGACCGGATGGTTCTCGGGCGGGTTGCTTCCGGTTAGAAGAATAACGTCCGCGTGTTGAATATCCAACAGGTTGTTGGTCATCGCGCCGCTGCCAAAGCTCATCGCCAAACCGGCGACGGTCGAGGCGTGGCACAACCGGGCGCAGTGGTCGACGTTGTTGGTTTTGAACACGGCGCGGCTGAATTTTTGGAGGATATAGTTCTCTTCATTCGTACATTTCGCCGAACCTAGCAACCCTATCCCTTCTGGGCCGTACTTGCGCAACATCTCTTTCAAGCGGTCGGCCGTGTAGTCCAAAGCCTCTTCCCACTCGACCTCCACGAACTTGCCGTCCCTTCGGATGAGGGGCTTCTTTAGCCGGTCGGGGTGATTGGCGAATTCAAACCCAAACTTGCCCTTCACACAAGTGGCGATTCCGTCGTTCACCTCGGGGTTCTCTTCGGACGGCATCACTTTGATGATCTCGTTGGTTTTCGGGTGGTAGTACATGTCGAGCTGGCACCCGACGCCGCAATAGGGGCAGGTCGTCTTGACCGCTTTCAACTCCCACCAACGCGCTTTGCCCATACTGGGTTTTTCCACGATCGCCCCAACCGGGCAAATCGACGCGCATTGCCCGCACGACACGCATTGGGAGCTCCCCAGGGGGAGGCCGAATGGAGGTTCCGGAAGGCTTTCGTATCCGCGATAGGCCATCGAGTATATGGACATATTTTCCACCTCATCGCAAACGCGGACACAGAGCTGGCACTGAATACATTTGTTCAGGTCTCGGTAGATGAACAGGCTCGAATCGTCCGGTTCGAGCCCGCGCAACTGCACACCGTAGGCGGGTTCTTCTATGCCGTACTCATAAGCCAGGGCTTGAAGTTTGCAATTGCCGTTCGATTCACAGGTCATACACACGTTGGGGTGTCGAGAGAGGAGTAGTTCGATGTTCATCTTCCGCGAAGACGTGATGCGCGGGGATTGGGTCTTGATCTTCATGCCATCAGACAGAGGAAGCGTACACGCGGCTTGAAGGTTCCGAAAACCCTCCACTTCCACGACGCAGATACGACAAGCGCCGATGCTTTTTACCGAAGGGTGGTAACAAATCGTCGGGATCTCCCTTCCGGCCTCCTTGCAAGCTTCCAACACCGTCATCGGCCGGTCGAAAGAATACGGCTTCCCGTCTATGAAAGCATTGATCTGCATACCTTATTACCTCCTGAATTCGTATATTTAGTGGTCTGCTGGAATTATATCATAAAGACAGGTCATCTGATTTTCTGGTGTGTATATCAAGTTATGGGGTGTACTCAAGAAACAAAGACAGAATCTATCACATAGTTTTTAGCCCACGTAGTCATCGCGGCGTAAACGCCACTTCTTTTCGCGACGGTGCGATACGATTGGGAACGCCAACTTTTAAGTTGGCATGTCTTGAAAAAAAGCTCACACGTAGGGCAAGGAGGTCACAAAGAAGAGATGTGTTTTCGTGAGTCAACGCCAGGTTTATGTTTTCTCTGTGTTCTCTGCGTTCTCTGTGCGAAACCATCTTTTACTTTTCTAAAAATATGCCGAACTAAAGTTCGGCGTTCCCAGGCGTTTCCAAGCGCTCCCAGGGCGTTTCTCTGTGCATTCTGTGTACTCTGTGCGCAACTTCTTCTTTTCTTTCCTTTTGAAAGGAAGGGAAAAACATGCCGAACTAAAGTTCGGCGTTCCCAGAAGACATACCGAACTGAAGTTCGGCGTTCCCAGGCGTTCCCAAGCGCCCCCAGAGGGGCCCGCGCCTTTGACAATCCGCTTTTCCGCTCCTTTTTTCCGTTGATTTCCGGTTCGGTTATGTTATAATTGCCTTCGGAAAAGTAAGGAAGATCATCGGTATATGGATCACTATGGAGGTGTTTTCTTTGTCCCTAGAGCAGTGTACGGTATGCGCCCGGCATGAGACCCTCTATCAGGAGCTGGACGCGTTCATTGAGAAGAATCGTCACCGGCCCGGAGCCTTGATAGAGGTTTTGCATAAAGCGCAGAGTCTTTTTGGCTTTCTCCCGGCTGAAGTGCAGGCGTTCATAGCCAAACAGTTGGGAATTCCCGAAAGCACGGTTTTCGGCGTCGTTACCTTCTATCATTATTTCACGATGAAACCCAGAGGACAGAATCAGGTTAAGGTGTGTTTGGGAACCGCTTGCTATGTGAAAGGCGCGGATAGGGTCTTGGAGCGCCTTAAAGAGGAGCTAAAGGTCGGTATCGAGGAAGTGACGCAAGACGGGCGGTTTTCGATTCACGAGGTGAGGTGTTTGGGCGCCTGCAGTATGGCTCCCGTAGTTCTTATCGGAGAGAAAGATTTCTTCGGCCGCGTGACGCCGGATGAAGTACCGAAGATTTTGAAAAAATATCGGGGGTGATCGGACTATGGCAAAGGTAAAAAGCCTAGAAGAATTAATGAAGATTAAGGAAAAATCGCTCAAAGATCTACAGATGCGGGATACCGAGAAGAAGGGTAAGATCGTCGTCGCTATGGGCACGTGCGGTATCGCGGCGGGCGCCAAGGATACCTTGCAAGCGATCGTTAGGGAGCTGGCCGATAACAAAGTCGACGATATGTCGGTCGTGCAGTCGGGCTGTATGGGTCTGTGCGAAGTCGAGCCGACAGTCGAAGTGCATATGGAGGGGCAGGCGCCGATCATCTACGGGCACGTGACTCCGGAGCAGGCCAGAAGAATCGTCCAGCAGCATATCTTAAGTGGTAAGGTCGTCAGCGACCTGATGGTAAAAAAAGGAGAAATATAGATGAGCGCTACCGATAAGACTTCGATCGCTAGCGAAGCGCCTGCCCCGCGGGTGGAGGCGAGAGCGGCGACGAACACGATTCTGTTGTGCGCCGGCGGAGCGTGTATCTCCTCCGGTGAAGAGAGTTGCCTGCAAGCTCTGAGGGCGACGCTGGAAAAGTACGCCCTGCAAGACGTCGTGAAAGTGGTCGAGACGGGTTGTATGGGGATGTGCGACGCGGGGCCTTTGATGATCCTCTACCCGGAGGGAGTCTTCTACCAGAAACTGAAACCGTCCGATATGGAGCAGATCGTTTCCGAGCATTTGCTGAAGGGTCGGATCGTGGAAAGCAAGTTGTTCGTGGATCCGAGCACGAAGGTGAAGATCACGAGCGCTTACGACGATCACCCGTTTTTTACGAAACAGGTGAAGATCGCCACGCGAAATATGGGCGTGATCGACCCGATGAGTATTGAGGAGTATATTGCCCGCGACGGTTACTTCGCCTTGCGCAAGGTTTTGCAGGAAATGACGCCGGAGCAGGTGATCGACACGCTCAAGAAGAGCGGCCTGCGCGGTCGCGGGGGCGCCGGTTTTCCCACCGGACTGAAGTGGGAATTGACCCGTAAGGTCCCTGGGAAGGAAAAGTTCGTTCTGTGCAATGCGGACGAGGGGGACCCCGGGGCTTTTATGGATCGTTCCATCTTGGAAGGCGATCCCCATAGCGTGCTGGAGGCGATGGCCATCGCCGGTTACGCTGTCGGCGCGCAGAAGGGGTATGTCTACATCCGAGCCGAGTACCCTCTGGCGATCGAACGCTTGACCGAAGGGATCAAACAGGCGAAAGAATACGGGTTGTTCGGTGAGAACATTATGGGCAGCGGGTTCTCTTTCGATCTCGAGATACGGATGGGCGCGGGGGCCTTCGTTTGCGGCGAGGAGACCGCGTTGATCGAGAGCGTCGAAGGGAAGCGCGGGCAGCCCCGCGTCAAACCGCCGTTCCCGGCTCAGAAAGGCGTCTGGAATAAGCCGACGTTGAACAACAACGTCGAGACCTACGCCAACATCCCACCGATCATCCTGAATGGACCGGAATGGTTCACCCGTATCGGAACCGAAAAAAGCAAGGGCACGAAGGTCTTCTGTTTGGCCGGAAAGATAAAGAACACCGGATTGGTGGAAGTCCCGATCGGAATCACGCTGAGAGAGGTCGTCTACGATATCGGCGGCGGCATACCGAACAACAAGAGCTTCAAGGCCGTCCAGACCGGCGGTCCCAGCGGCGGATGCATTCCGGCCGAACACCTCGATATGCCCATCGACTACGAGACCTTGAAAACCATCGGTACGATGATGGGTTCGGGCGGTATGGTCTTCATGGATGAAGACACGTGTATGGTGGACGTCGCAAAGTTCTTTTTGCAGTTCTCTGTCGACGAGTCGTGCGGAAAATGCACACCCTGCCGAGAGGGAAACCGGGTGATGTACGAAATCCTGGAAAGAATCACGAATGGGGAAGGCGAGGAAGGCGATATAGAGCGATTGGAAACCCTGGGGCAGTCGATCATTGACTCTTCGCTGTGCGGTCTCGGGCAAACCTCTCCGCAGCCGGTTCTCTCGACCATCCGCTTCTTCAGGGATGAATACGAAGCGCATATAAGAGAAAAGAGATGTCCCGCGAAGGTGTGTCGGTCCCTTATCCGCTACCATATCGACGAATCCAAATGCGTCGGGTGCACTGCCTGCGCGAGGGTCTGTCCCGTCGCCGCCATCAGCGGCTCGCTCAGGAAACCGCACCGGATCGACCCCGAGATCTGCACGAGATGCGGAAGCTGTATCGAGGTGTGCCGGTTCGGCGCGATCAGTAAGATCACCCCGATATAGGGCGCGCCGTTCTACGGGCGAAAGAGCAGCTAAAGAACACAAAAACAGATTTCAGGGAGGTGTACCGTGGTTGTGGATCAGACCTTGGAAAAAGTGAGAGAGATTATCGAAGCGGTCGAAAAGGAACAGAGCCTGGAAGAGGGCGATATCCTTCTCAACTGCTTACATAGAGTGCAGGACGTGTACCAAAACTTTGTTCCCTCAGAGGCGGCGGAGCTCGTCGCCGAACGGCTGAAGGTGCCGCTCTCGAAAGTCTACGAGGTGCTCACCTTCTACACGATGTTCTCTACGAAGTTGCGCGGAAAATACGTCATCCGCGTCTGCAACAGCTTGCCTTGCCACGTCACCGGAGGCTCGCAGATCATCGACGCCCTATTCAAAGAACTGAAAGTCGGTTTCGGAGGGACCACGGAGGACGGTCTGTTCACTTTGGAAAAAACCGGCTGCCTCGGTTTGTGCGGCGTCGGGCCGGTGATTATGATCAACGACGAGTTCTATGGTAACCTGACCGTAGACCGTGTCGCCGAAATCTTGGCCGACTATCGCGCCAGAGGGGAGGCGGGAGTATGAAAGCTCAAACCGTCTTGGTCTCCGTGGACTCCGGCAGCATTTTGAAAGGAGCCCGTTATTACAAGGAACTCTTTCAGGAGCTGGTCCACCGGTACAACCTGGATTCGATGGTGGACGTGCTAGAGACCGGCTCGCTTGGCATCTATCGAGAGGGCGTGCTCGTGTCGATCTTTCCCGACGGTATCTATTATGAGGTTCGCTCCAAAGAAGACGTGGAAAGGGTGGTTTCCGAGCACCTTTTGAAAGGCAGGGCCGTTTCTGCCCTGATGATCGACGAAGAGATCATCAAGAAGGACCTCCCGAAAGAAGACGCGATGACGGTCGAAACCCGCATCGTATTGCGGAACGTCGGGGTCATCGATCCGCTCCAGATCGAGGAGTATATCGCCCGAGACGGGTATATGGCACTCGGAAAGGTTCTGAGCGCGATGAAACCGAAGGATGTTATCGATATCCTCAAGGAGAGCGGCCTCAAAGGCCGTGGAGGCGCGGGATTTCCCACGGGAAGAAAGTGGGAGTTCACAGCCCAGACCGACTCCGATGTGAAGTATATCCTGTGTAACGCTGACGAGGGAGAACCAGGCACCTTCAAGGACCGGTTGATTATGGAAGGGGACCCGCACTCGGTGATCGAAGCGATGGCGATCGCCGGTTACAGCGTGGGGGCCTCAAAAGGGTATATCTACATCCGGGGCGAGTACTACGGCTCTATCGATAACCTGAACCGAGCCATACAGGATGCCTACGAGTGGGGATTTCTGGGACAGAACATCCTCGGAACTGCCTTCAGTTTCGATCTGACCATTCGTTTGGGCGCCGGAGCCTACATCTGCGGCGAAGAAACCGCGCTCATCGAATCGATCGAAGGCAAACCCGGCCGTCCGAGGTTCAAACCGCCCTACCCCCCCGTCGCGGGACTGTATCAGAAACCGACCGTGGTCAACAACGTCGAGACGTTCGCGAACGTGCCATGGATTATCTTGAACGGCCCGAAGGCCTTCAAGAAGATTGGGACCGCGTCCTCTTCGGGAACGAAGGTCTTCACCTTGGTTGGCAACATACGAAATCGGGGGCTCGTGGAGGTCCCGATGGGAACCACCGCTTACGATCTCGTCTACCGTTACGGCGGAGGCTTACCCGGTGGCAAAGACCTGAAGATGGTGCAAACCGGCGGAACGGCCGGCACGTTCGTCCGCCCGGATCAGCTGAACGTCAAATTGGACTTCGATTCGGGGAAGCTCGGCGTCTCGATCGGTTCCGGGGTCATCCTGGCGATGGATACGGACACCTGCGCCGTGGAAGCCGCGAAAGTGGCGATGGAGTTCTTCGAGCACGAGTCGTGCGGAAAGTGCACCCCCTGCCGCGAGGGAACCCGATTGGCCGTGTCGATTTTGGATTCGATCTCTAAGGGTAAAGGGAAAGAAAGTGATTTGGACCTCCTGCTGAGCCTCGCGGACACGATGGAAGAAACGTCGTTCTGCGGTTTGGGGCAGGCGGTGCCGATGCCCTTGCGATCGATTATCGAAAACTTCCGCGAAGAATTTTTAAGGCACATCCGAAAAGAACCGTGCCCGGTCTGCGTCTATGAAAAGCCAAAAAAGCGGAAGGCCGGATCAATAGTAACTTTATAATGGCGAATAGGTAAATTTTAATTAGAGTAAGCGGGTGCGGTTGACAACGCGCCCGCTTTAATTGTACAATACGCCGTATTTATTAAAGAAGCCGAAAGGAGGGCTGGAAGGAGAAGGTTTCCTTCATCTTTTTAATGCCAACAATCAACCAATTAGTGAGGAAAGGGAGAGCGAAGGTCATCACCAAGTCGAAGGCTCCCGCGCTGGCCGGGAACCCGCAGAAGCGCGGTGTGTGCGTGCGTGTGACCACGATGACTCCGAAGAAACCCAACTCCGCATTGCGAAAGATCGCGAGAATCCGACTGTCTCACGGAACGGAGATTACCGCTTATATACCGGGCGAGGGACACAATTTGCAGGAGCACTCCGTCGTGTTGATCCGCGGGGGCCGTGTTAGAGACCTACCTGGGATTCGTTATAAAATCATCAGGGGACCGCTTGACTCGGCAGGGGTAGAAGCCAGGAGACAGTCCAGATCCAAGTACGGAGCGAAAACCCCTAAGTGATGGGGTAAAGGGGAGTATGGAATGAGAAGAAGAAGATCCGAGATACGAGAAACGATACCTGACCCGTTGTACAATGACCTGATGGTCACCCGTCTGATCAATTCTATTATGTGGGACGGGAAGAAAGCGGTCGCGCAAAAAGTCGTCTACGGCGCCTTCGACGTGATTCGTGAAAAAACGGGGAAGGAACCGCTCGAAGTCTTTAAAAAGGCGATGGATAACATACAACCGGTCGTCGAGGTAAAACCGCGACGCGTCGGCGGCGCGACATATCAAGTTCCGGTCGAGGTGACCGAGCGCCGAAAGGCCTCTCTGGGCATTCGGTGGTTGATCAAGGCCTCGCGTTCTAAAAAAGGTCGCCCGATGAAAACGCGCCTTTCGGAAGAGATCTTGGCCGCTTACGAGAACACCGGCAACGCCGTGAAGAAACGCGAAGACACACATAAAATGGCCGAGGCGAACAGAGCATTTGCGCACTTCAAATGGTAATGACTCCGCGAGAATGACGGAGGGTCTGTGATGTCTCCTAATGCTATGATGACCAAAAGGGTAAGGAATATCGGCGTTATGGCTCATATCGACGCCGGTAAAACGACAACGACGGAGCGCATCCTCTATTACACCGGGAAGAAGCACAAGATTGGTAACGTGGACGAAGGCACGGCCACGATGGACTGGATGGAGCAGGAAAAAGAGCGGGGTATCACGATTACCTCCGCCGCCACTACCTGTTTTTGGAAAGAACATCGCATCAATATTATCGATACACCCGGGCACGTTGACTTTACGATCGAGGTGGAACGCTCCCTCCGAGTGTTGGATGGCGCCGTCGCGGTTTTCGATATCTGCTCCGGTGTCGAACCCCAATCGGAGACCGTATGGAGACAAGCGGATAGATACCACGTCCCGCGGATCGCGTTTTTTAATAAGATCGATAAGATCGGCGCGGACTTCGATATGTCGATGGAGAGTATGAAAAAGCGGTTGGGCGCGAACCCCGTCGCGTTGCAGTATCCTGTGGGCGTCGAAGACGCCTTCAAAGGGATCTGCGATATCCTCCGCAGAAAGATGCTTCGGTGGATAGACCTCGAAGGACTCCAAATGGAAGAGTCTCCGATCCCAGAATCGATGGTGGAGAAGGTGGAGGAGCTTCGAGAGGAATTGGTCACCAAAGTCGGGTCCTATGACGACGAGATCATGGAGCTGTACCTCACCGAGCAAGAAATATCGGTAGATCAATTGAAGAGAGCGATACGCGAGGCGACGATCTCCGGAAAGATCGTACCGGTCTTTTGCGGGAGCGCTTTCAAGAATAGGGGGATCCAGCCTTTACTCGACGCGATCGTCGACTATCTGCCCTCTCCGATAGACGTGCCTCCCACCGAAGCCGTCAGGGGCCAGGAGCCTTTCGAGCTTTCGGCTGATCCTGAGGGGAGGCTGGGATTGCTCGCCTTTAAAACGGTGGCCGATCCGTTCGTCGGGCGTCTGACCTATTTGAGAGTCTATTCCGGGACCTTGAGGAAAGGCTCGTACGTGCTGAACGTCAACAAAAACAAAAAGGAAAGGGTAAGCCGACTGATCCAGATGCACGCGGACAACCGCTTGGACATCGACGAAAGCGTCGCTGGGGATATCGTCGCCGTGATAGGCCTGAAGTTTACGGCCACTGGCGATACGTTGACAGCGGAAGACGACCCCTTCCTGCTAGAGAAGATCGAATTCCCGGAGCCGGTGATACAGATTGCGATCGAGCCCGACTCCAAAAACGACGAACCCAAACTGTCGAAAGGGCTGTCCTCCCTGATGGAGGAAGACCCGACCTTGAAAGTTCACGTGGATAAAGAGAGCGCGCAAACCATTTTGAGCGGTATGGGAGAGCTGCATCTGGAGATCACCGTCGACCGGTTGAAGCGCGAGTACGCCGCGAATATCCGAGTCGGTCAACCGAAGGTGACCTATCGCGAATCCATACGTGGTCAGGCGCACGCCGAAGGTAAGTTCATCCGTCAGTCCGGCGGGCGCGGCCAATACGGGCACGTGAAAATCGCCGTCGAACCTTTGGAAGACGGGCTCAGGTTTGAGTTTGTCAACCGTATCTTCGGCGGGACGATTCCGAACGAGTTCATACCGGCGGTCAAAACCGGTATCGAGGAAGCGCTGGAGAACGGAATCATCGCCGGGTACCCGGTGGTCGGCGTCAAAGTCAGCCTACTGGACGGTTCCTACCATGAGGTGGACAGCAGCGAACTGGCCTTCAAGATCGCGGGGTCCCTGGCGATCAAGGAAGCGCTGAGGAAAGCCTCGCCCTATTTATTGGAGCCGATTATGAAAGTGGAGATCACCACCCCGGAGGAGTATTTGGGGGACATCATCGGGGATATCAATACCCGTCGGGGGCGCGTGGACAAGTTCGACAGTCGGGGAACGGCGCGTATCCTGGAAGCGAAGGTACCCTTGGGCGAACTGTTCGGCTACGCGACGATTTTACGGTCCCTCAGTCAGGGGCGCGCGACTCACGTGATCCAATTCCATCAATACCGAGAGGTGGACGCTAGGACGTTGGAAAAAATAATGAGATTAAGAGGATAAACAAGCACAATCATTTAACCGAGGAGGTAAGATTCGAATGGCAAAAGAGAAGTTTACCAGGAATAAACCACATCTAAACATTGGAACGATCGGCCATATCGACCATGGGAAAACGACCTTGACGGCCGCGATCACCAAGACGCTCAGCATGGGAGGCACCGCCGATTTTATCCCGTTTGATCAAATCGACAAAGCCCCCGAAGAGAAGGCCAGGGGCATCACGATCAACGTGACCCACGTGGAGTATCAAACGGAAAATCGGCATTACGCCCACATCGACTGCCCGGGTCACGCCGACTATATCAAAAATATGATCACCGGCGCTGCACAGATGGACGGCGCGATCCTCGTCGTTGCTGCGACAGACGGTCCGATGCCCCAAACCCGCGAGCACGTGTTGTTGGCCAGACAGGTCAACGTCCCGGCCATCGTGGTGTTCTTAAATAAAGTGGACGCCGTCGACGACGAGGAGCTCGTGGATCTCGTGGAGATGGAAGTGCGAGACCTCCTGAACAAATACGATTTCCCCGGAGACGATGTCCCGGTTGTGAGAGGTTCCGCTTTGTTGGCTTTGGAATCGAACGACATCAACAATAAATGGAACCAGAAGATCCTTGAATTGATGAAAGCCTGCGACGAACACATCCCCGAACCCAAGAGAGAAAGCGACAAGCCCTTCTTGATGCCGGTCGAAGACATCTTCACGATCACGGGTAGAGGAACCGTCGTGACCGGAAGAATTACGCGCGGCATCATCAAGACCGGCGAAGATATCGAGATCGTCGGCCTGCGCCCCACGCAGAAGACCGTCGTGACCGGTGTCGAGATGTTCCGCAAGATTTTGGACGCCGGGATCGCCGGAGACAACGTGGGCTGCTTGCTCCGTGGCACCAAAAAGGATGAGGTGGAGCGAGGTCAAGTCTTGGCCAAACCCGGATCCATCACCCCTCACAACCATTTCAAAGCGAACATTTACGTGTTGAAACAAAACGAAGGCGGCCGACACAAACCCTTCTCCAAAGGCTACCGGCCTCAGTTCTATATGCAGACGGCCGACATCACCGGTGAGATCGTCGACTTGGGCGAAGGCGTCGAAATGGTTATGCCAGGCGACAACCTCGTTATGGAAATCAAATTGATCAAACCGGTAGCGATGGAACAAGGGCAGCGTTTTGCCGTCCGCGAAGGCGGAAAAACGGTCGGTTCCGGAGTTATCGCGCAAGTAATCGCATAGCACACCATTCTACGAAGGAGAGCCGCGCTCTCCTTCGTTCAGGAAAGAGGAGGGAAGCAATAGATGGCATCGCAGCGGATCAGAATCCGGTTAAAGGCTTATGATCACGAGCTATTGGACCAATCGGCAAAAAAGATCGTAGATATCGTCAAGACGACACAGGCGAAGGTTTTAGGTCCGGTTCCGTTACCGACTGAAAGATCGATTTACTGCGTATTACGATCGCCGCATAAACATAAAGATTCAAGAGAACATTTCGAAAAAAGAGTACACAAAAGGCTCATAGACATTTTAAACCCCAGTCCGAAAACGGTGGAAGCTCTCATGAAAGTTGACCTTCCCGCAGGGGTCGATGTCGAGATTAAGTCTTAGTGAACCGATGGAGGTGCTCAAATGAGCGGGTTGTTAGGGAAAAAGATCGGGATGACCAGGATTTACAAAGGGAACGAGTCGGTTCCGGTGACGGTCATTCAGGCTGGACCGTGTTTTGTGTGTCAGAAAAAGGTGAAGGCGATCGACGGGTACGACGCGATACAGATCGGGTTTGAGGAGAAGAAAGAAAGAAGCACGATCAAACCGATGAAAGGGCACTTCAAAAAGGCGAACGTGAGGCCTATGCGGTACCTGAGAGAGATCAGGGTGGACAATCCTGACGATTATCAACTCGGGCAAGAGTTGAACCTCGGCCTATTCGAACTCGGGCAGAAGGTCGACGTCATCGGGATTACCAAAGGTCGAGGGACGACGGGAGTGATGAAGAGATGGAACTTCAGCGGGGGAGAAGCTTCCCACGGGTCGAAGTTTCACCGAGAGGCCGGAAGCACCGGTCAGCATACCTATCCCGGGCGGACCTTTCCCGGGAAGAAGATGGCCGGACGCTATGGAAACGAACGCGTGACCGTGCACAACTTGGAGATCGTGCGCATCGACGTGGAAAACAATCTCATCGCCCTCAGGGGGGCCGTCCCGGGTGCGCCCGGCGGTCTGATTATGCTGAGAAAAGCGGTGAGGGTGAACCTTAAGAAGGCGAAGTAAATACAGTTAGGAAGGAGGAGCCATTGTGGCAGACATTAAAGTTCTCGACCTCAGCGGACGGCAAGTTGGCGACTTGACCCTACGGGACGATATTTTCAACGTGACCCCGAACAAAGACCTGTTATTTCGATATATCGATATGCAGCTCGCCAACAGACGACAGGGAACGGCTTGTACGAAGACTAGAGCGGAAGTGGCCGGAACCGGCAGAAAGCCCTTTCCGCAAAAGCATACAGGCAGAGCTCGTCAAGGGACATTGAGGAGCCCGCACCATAGACACGGAGGCGTGGCGTTCGGTCCGAAACCGAGGGATTGGAGCAAAAAACTGAACAAAAAAATGAAACGAGACGCGTTGAAATCAGCCCTCAGTGTCCGTTTTCAAGAGGGAAACCTCATCGTCTTGGAGGATTTGACGATGAAGGCCCCCAAGACCAAAGAACTGAAAGAACTTTTGGACAAGTTCGAATTGACCGGCCTGAAAACTCTGTTCGTGCTGCCGTACAAAAAGGTCGCCTATGAAAACGTTCTTAAGTCCGGAAAGAACTTACCCAAAACGAAAGTAATCATCGCGGACAACCCGGGCCTACCCGAAGGAGAGGTCTGTATCGATGGTCTAAATGTCTTCGACATCATCAACCACGAAAAGCTGATCTTGACGAAAGGCACGGTTGCCAAAATTGAGGAGGTGCTCGGCAATGTCCGTTAGATTGACCGATATGGATGTTCTACTGCGCCCGATCATTACAGAGAAGACCACGTTTATGATGGGAGATAGCAAGTACACCTTCGAAGTCCACACCGACGCCAACAAATATATGGTGAAGTCTGTCATAGAGAAGATCTATAACGTCCGGGTAGACAAGGTGAACATCTTGAACGTGAAACCAAAACCGAAGAAGCGGGGCGTGACGCGGGGAAAGACCCGCGGCTGGAAAAAAGCCGTTGTGAAACTCGTGGACGGTTATTCGATACCCGAGCTTCAGAGTCTTCGATAGGTAGAAAGGGGAGAGATCTATGGGACTTAAACGATACAAACCGACTACCCCCAGCCGACGTTTCACGGTTCTTCCGGACTTTTCGGAGTTGACGAAAAACACGAAGCCGGAAAAGACTCTGCTCGAACCGTTGAAAAGCAAAGCGGGCCGAAACCATCACGGTCGGATCACGACGCGTCATCAGGGCGGCGGTCAGAAGAGACAGTATCGCATCATCGACTTTAGAAGAAACAAGACCGGCATCCCGGCGAAAGTGAAGTCTATCGAATACGACCCGAACCGCAGCGCCCGTATCGCATTGCTCGTCTACAAAGATGGAGAAAAACGCTATATCCTCGCTCCGAGAGATTTGAAGGTCGGCGACGAATTGATGAGCGGCCCGGATGCGGAAATTCGCTTGGGAAACGCTTTACCCCTACAGCGCATACCGGTTGGGACTTTGGTGCACGCGGTGGAGTTCGTCCCCGGTAAAGGCGCCCAGATCAGCCGATCCGCGGGCAGTTCCGTTCAGATCATGGCGAAAGAGGGCGGCTTCGCGCTCTTGAAAATGCCGTCCGGAGAACTTCGCAAGGTCAGAGAAGCCTGTTACGCTACTGTCGGTACGGTGGGTAACGAGGACAACTCGAACGTCGTCCACGGAAAAGCGGGGAGAAAGCGCCGACTGGGCATTCGGCCAACCGTTCGCGGGATGACGATGAACCCGTGCGACCACCCTATGGGAGGCGGAGAAGGGAAGGCCAAGGGCGGCAAACAACCGCAGAGCCCTTGGGGTACGCCGGCCAAAGGGTATAAGACCCGAAGAGGAAAACGCAATTCCGACAAGTTCATCGTTCGCCGAAGAACCAAAAAATAATAGGAGGGGGTAGGAAAGATGAGCAGATCAACGAAAAAAGGCCCCTTTGTCCATCCGAAACTGTTGAAAAAGATCCGGGAGTTGAACCAGGCGGGAAGGAAGGAAGTTATCAAATCCTGGAGCAGGGCCTCAACGATAATTCCCGAGATGGTCGGACACACGGTGGCCGTGTACAACGGTATCAAACATATCCCGGTCTACGTTTCCGAAAACATGGTCGGACACAAGCTGGGAGAGTTCTCTTATACGAGACGATTCGGTGGCCATGCCGATAAAAAAGCCAAAAAAGGCGAAGTAAGGTAGAGGAGTGACTGTCTATGGCGCACGCTAAACGTTCTATATTCCACGCCGAAAGGAAAGAGCGCGAACGCGAAACCCCCGTCATCGAGGCGGCGGCGACCGCGAAGCATCTTAGGCTTTCCCCGCGCAAGGCCAGATCGATCGTCAATACCATACGTGGCCAAAAGGTGGACAAAGCGTTCACGATCCTCGAGCTGTCCCCTCAAAAACCGGCCAGAATCGTGCTGAAGCTGCTGAAGTCCGCAGTGGCGAACGCGGAACACAACTTTCAGCTTTCCGTCGACCACCTGATCGTATCCGAAGCTTTCGTCAACGACGGCCCCAGGATGAAGAGGGTATGGCCGAGAGGTAGAGGTAGGGCAGACATCCTGCAAAAACGGATGAGTCATATTACGGTGGTCGTGCAAGACCAATCCAAAGCATCAGAATAAACTGAGAGAGGTGATTGTGACCGTGGGTCAAAAAGTCCACCCGAGAGGCTTTCGTTTAGGAGTATCCAAAGATTGGCAATCGGTATGGTTTGGCGGCAAGCGCTACTCCGAGCTCTTGATAGAGGACCAAGCCGTCAGAAACCATATTTCTAAAAGAAGATATAAATTGAAACTGCGAAATGGCCAGACCGTTGAGGCGAGCGGCGATATCGACGAGGTCAAGATCGAACGGCCGAGTCTGAACAAGATGATCGTCACGATAGCGACCGCTAAACCCGGGATTCTGATTGGGAAAAAAGGTGCGGAGATCACCGAAATCCGAAACGAGATTCATGACCTGACCAAACGCGAGGTCATCATCAACATCAAGGAGATTAAAACACCCGAAGTAGTTGCCCAATTGGTCGCCGAAAACGTGGCCGCGCTGATAGAAAAGAGAACTACCCACAAGCGAGCGATGAAACGCGTGATGAAAAACGCCATGATGAACAAGGCCCTTGGCATCAAAGTGATGGTAGCGGGTCGGTTAGGCGGGGCCGAGATCGCGCGGACCGAGTGGTATCGCGAAGGTCGGATTCCTCTACAGACGCTGCGCGCCGACATCGATTACGGGTTCGCACAGGCGAGGACCAAAACCGGCATCATCGGGGTCAAAGTGTGGATTTACCACGGAGACGTCACCAACTAGCGAGGCGCCCTCGCCGCGCGAGAAGGGAAGAGCGTTTCCTTAGCAGCGATTTCTTGTGAATAGGAGGAAAAGACCATGTTAATGCCGAAAAGAGTGAAATATAGAAAGCAACAGCGGGGGCGCATGCAGGGGAAGGCCAAAGGTGGAGCGACCGTCGAAATCGGAGACTGGGGGCTCAAAGCGTTGGAACCACACTGGGTAACCGCCCGACAGATCGAGGCCTGCCGCGTTGCGATGGTTCGCACGGTGAAACGTTCGGGTAAGGTTGTAATCCGTATCTTTCCCGACAAGCCCGTGTCTCAAAGAGCGGCGGATTCCAGAATGGGCAAGGGGAAGGGAAACGTCGAAAAGTGGGTCGCCGTCGTCAAACCCGGTAGAATCCTTTTCGAGATCGAAGGAGTTCCCGACGACCTAGCCAAAGCTGCCTTGAGAAAGGCCTCTGCAAAACTTCCAATCTTAACGAAGATCGTCGCAAGACATGCCATTGGAGGTGAATAATTGTGAAGGCTCAGGAGATTAGAGGTCTGACGGACCAGGAGCTGGTACAAAAGATGGAGGCGTTAAAAAAAGACCTGATGAACCTACGCTTCCAATTAGCCTTGAAACAATTAGACAATACCAACAAGATGAAATCGGTCAAAAGGGATATCGCTAGGATCAAAACCATTCTGACCGAACGAGAGCTCGCTTCACAGAAGTAAGGGAGGGTGAGGAGGATGTCGAGGAAGATAGAAGGAACGGTGGTGAGCGACAAGATGCAGAAAACCGTTGTGGTCAGTACGGTTCGTTACGTCAAAGACACGCTCACCTCGAAAAAAGTGAAGAGAACCAAAAAGTACAAAGTCCATGACGAAGAAGAGATATGCCACGTCGGTGACGTGATCGAAGCGCAAGAGTGTCGTCCCCTCAGCCGTGATAAGCATTTTATCCTCACCAGGATCGTGCAGCGCGGGAAGTCCGGTTTGGCCGCTGACTTGGCGAACTCAGAAGAGAACGAAGCCCTCCAAAGCGTGCGTCAAACGGAGGTGACCGGTCGATGATTCAACAAGAATCAGTGTTGACGGTGGCCGATAATTCCGGCGCTAAAAAAATCCTGGTCATCCGAGTTATGGGCGGTTCAAACCGCGCCAACGGCTCTATCGGTGATATCGTCATCGGCACGGTCAAGGAAGCCCTCCCGCATACCGACATTAAAAAAGGAGAGGTCGTCCGCGCCGTCGTTGTCCGTACGCACAAAGAGATCAGACGCCCGGAAGGCACGTACATCCGATTTGACGACAACGCGGCGGTCATCGTCGATAAGCAGAACGTTCCGAAAGGGACCCGAATTTTTGGACCAGTGGCTCGGGAGCTGCGCGAAAAAGGCTTTATGAAAATCGTCTCCCTGGCGCCGGAAGTGTTGTAGGGGGAATGAGAATGAAAAAATACAACTTTCACATTCGGAAGGATGACCTCGTGCTCGTCATAGCTGGCCGCGACCGGAAAAAGAAGGGAAAGGTCATCTCCGTGATCCCGAAGGATGCGACCGTCATCGTCGATAAGGTGAATACGGTCAAGAAGCATCAGAAACCAAAGCAACAGGATAAAAGCGGCGGGATCATCGATAAAAATATCCCGATTGCCGTGTCTAAAGTTCAACTGATTTGCCCTAGCTGTGACAAGCAGACTCGGGTTGGATGGAAGGCCCTCGAAGACGGCACGAAAGCCCGTGTCTGTAAACGATGCGGGGAAATGATCGATAGAAAATAAAGGAGGTGGCGCTTGGTAGGAAGGTCCCTGAAAGGACTTTCTATTATCAAGTTCCCTATGGGAGAAAAGAAAGAAAAGGTCGAGAAGCAACCTAAAGCGCAGGGCGAAACCACCCCGGCCGCAACCGGAACGCAAGGCGCAAAAAAACAGAAAGAGAAGAAAGAAACGGCGGATACAAAACACCCGAGCCCGGGACCTGACGTCGCCTTTGTCAGCCCTTTGAAAGAGCGCTATCGGTCGGTGACCGTTCCAGAACTGATGAAAAAGTTCCATTACAAAAACCCGCTCCAAGTCCCGAAAGTGATGAAGGTAGTCGTGAACATGGGGGTGGGAGAGGGAACGCGAAACCGAGACCTGTTCGTGAACCATTCGGAAGAGCTGATGTTGATTACGGGCCAAAAACCGGTGATTACGAAAGCGAAACGGGCGATTTCCAACTTCAAAATACGGAAGGGAATGCCCGTCGGGATAAAGGTCACTCTGCGCGGGAAAAACATGGAAAACTTCCTGTTCAAACTGTTCAACATCGTCTTGCCGAAGGTGCGAGACTTCAGAGGCCTCAACCCGAACTCCTTTGACGGTAAGGGAAACTACTCCTTCGGACTATCGGAACAGATCATCTTTCCGGAGATACGCGCGGAAAAAGTGAAGCGGATACAGGGAATGGATATCATCATCGTAACCAGCGCGAAGAACAACGAGGAATCCAAAGCGCTGTTGAGTTCTCTTGGCCTGCCGTTCAAAAAAGGCTGAGGATGGAGGGTAAAGATGGCAAAGAAATCGATGGTTGCACGCTGGTCTCGTCCCAAGAAGTATAAGGTCAGAGAGTATTCTCGGTGTAAGATTTGTGGGAGACCCCACTCGGTATACCGGGACTTTGGGATTTGCAGATGCTGCTTGAGAAAGATGGCGTTGGAAGGCAAACTTCCGGGCGTCAAGAAATCCAGCTGGTAAGAAAGGAGGAGCAGGCTGTGTGGAGTGACCCTATCGCTGATATGTTAACAAGACTGCGTAACGCGAATTCAGTGTTGAAAGAGACGGTTGACATCCCGGCTTCCAACCTGAAAAAGGCGATCTGCGAAGTCCTAAAGAGAGAAGGCTACATCCATGACTATAAATACATGGAAGACGGCAAGCAGGGAATTATCCGCATTATTTTGCGGTACAAGGGAAGCCGTAGAAAGAGGGAGAAGGTGCTGAACGGGGTGGTAAAAGTCTCTAAGAACGGGAGACGCATCTACTTGTCTCACGACAAGATCCTTCCTGTGAAAGGCGGTCTCGGGATCGCCATCATCACAACCTCCAAAGGAGTTATAACCGATAAGGAAGCAAGAAGACTGGGAGTCGGCGGCGAAGTCATCGCCTACGTCTGGTAGAGGAGATAGGAGGAGTACCATGGCTTTAGATAAAGAGAAGTTGCACGTTTTATCTCGACTCGCCCGCAAACCGATTACCGTGCCCGCCAACGTCAAAGTCAGCCTCGAAGGCCGCGCCTTGACCGTCACAGGCCCCCACGGTACGCTCTCTCAAAGCCTGCACCCGTTTGTGAGCGTGAAGGTCGAAGGAGGGAAGATCACGGTGCATCCCGATCTGGAGATGATGAAAAGACCTGCCGAATCCAAAAACTACCGGGCGATGACCGGGACGTTTTTCGCTCTCATCCGCAATATGGTCCTCGGCGTCACGGAAGGGTTTCAGAAGGAGCTGCACGTCGTCGGCGTCGGGTACAAAGCTGCGATGAAAGGAAAGAACCTGGAAATGGACTTGGGCTATTCGCACTCAGTCGTCGTCGTGCCGCCCGACGGTATCACCTTTAGTGTGCCGGCCCCGAACAAAATCATCGTCAAGGGGGCCGACAAGGAACAGGTCGGACAGGTCGCCGCGAACATACGCAAGTGGAGAGAGCCGATGGTCTATGGTGGGAAAGGGATTCGATACTCCGACGAAACGGTTGTCGTTAAAGTCGGTAAGAAGGTTTAGGGACGATGAAGGGAGGTTGTGGTTGTGTTGACGAAGACTGATCGACGCGTGATGCGCAAAAGGCGGCATATCCGCGTTCGAAAAAAAATAAATGGAACGGGCTCGAAACCCAGAATGGCAGTTTTTCGGAGCGAAAAGCACATTTACGTGCAGTTGATCGACGACACCCAAGGTGTGACGCTCCTGTCTGCCTCTTCACGGGAAATCCTAGTTTCGGGTGAAGTGAAAAAAACTTGGAACAAGGAAGCGGCCAAAATCGTAGGGAAAAAGATCGCTGAAAAAGCGTTGGAAAAGGGTATCGCGGAAGTCACCTTCGACCGAGGCGGATACCGATACCACGGTCGGATCAAGGAACTGGCAGACGGCGCCCGCGCGGCGGGGCTTAAGTTTTAGCAGGAGGGATGAGAGTGCGGCAGGAAGAACTGAAAGACACGTTCCAGAAAGAGGAGTTCGAACTCGAAGAACGTGTCGTGGAAATCCGACGGACGACCAAGGTCGTAGCCGGCGGAAAGAACTTGCATTTTCGGGTTTTGGCCGTTGTCGGAGACAAAAACGGCAAGGTCGGAATCGGGATCGGATCCGCCCGAGAAGTGCCGGAGTCCATCCGAAAGGCCATCGCCGAAGCGAAGAAGAACATGGTTCAGGTGTCGATCGTCAAAGGAACGATTCCTCACGAGGTGATGGTAAAGTTTTGTTCGGCGAAAATCATGCTGAAACCGGCGGCTCCCGGAACGGGTATCGTAGCTTCGAACGCCGTTCGAGCGGTCGTTGAACTGGCGGGCGTCAAAAATATCCTGACGAAAAACTTGGGCTCGACCGCCCCGGTCAACGTCATCAAAGCCACCTTCGAAGGTTTGAAATCCCTCCGGTCCCCCTCTCAGATCGCGAGCAAGAGAGACTTGACTCTGAGGGAAGTCTTCCACGGCGCCGGCAACAAGGGGTGATTCAAAATGGAACACGTGAAGATTACTTTGATTAAAAGTCCGATCGGGTACGCCAAGAACCAGAAGTTGACCGTTCGCTCGCTGGGTTTACGGAAGATGAACGATTCGGTCATCCACGTCAAGAATGACGCCATTATGGGAATGGCGAACACCGTGCGGCACCTCGTGAAGGTGGAAGCCGTCGAATTCGAAGAACGGCTTTCCGAAAACCTATCGTCCAGAGAGGAGGAAATAGAATGACCCTTAAGATAGAAGATTTGACCCCCACTCCCGGCTCGATGAAAAAGCGCCGGCGGGTAGGTCGCGGCCCCGGATCTGGAATGGGAAAGACATCGACGAGAGGGCACAAAGGTCAAGGCTCACGCTCCGGGAGGGGCAAGATCGGCGCCGGATTCGAGGGCGGACAGACCCCGCTTTTTATGAGATCCCCGAAGCGCGGGTTCAAGAACTTTACCAAAAAGGAATACGTCATCGTTAATCTCGAAGACTTGGACACCCGTTTTCAAGCGAACGAGGAAGTGACTCCTAAAACGTTGCTCGAAAAAGGATTGATCCATAAGGTCAAAGACGGAATCAAAATCCTCGGCGTAGGTCAGCTCAGCAAAGCCTTGACGGTTAAAGCGAGTCAGTTCAGCGCAAGCGCGAAGGAAAAGATCGTGGCTGCCGGCGGATCCGCCGAGGTGATATAAATGTGGAGAGCCTTTAGAAACGCGTTTCGCATTCCTGAATTAAGGGACCGCATCATCTTCACTTTGCTGATGCTGATCGTTTACCGCTTGGGGATCTATATCCCCATTCCGGGTATTAACCTGTCCGAATGGGCAAATGTGTTTCAAGGGTTTCAATCGGGCGCGGCCGGCGGCTTGTTTAGTTTCTATGACGTTTTTGCCGGCGGAGCCGTCGAACGGTTTTCCATACTGATGATGAGCGTGACGCCGTATATCAACGCCTCCATCATCTTGCAGCTGTTTATGAGCATCATCCCCTCTTTGAAAGAGCTCTCGAAAGAAGGGGAAGAGGGCAAGAAAAAGCTTGAGAAATACACGCGCTATCTGACGCTCTTCTTGGGGTTCCTTCAGGGGTTCATATTGAGTGTGTCGATCTCTCGGAATCCGGCGCTGATCGTGGAGGGCATCTCTCCCTTCTTTTTTATGTTCGTGTCCACGTTGACGATTGTGGCCGGGACGATGTTTGCCATCTGGTTGGGTGAACGGATCACCGAGAAAGGCATCGGCAACGGAATCTCCGTTCTGATCTTCGCCGGTATCGTCTCTCGATACCCGAGCTACGTCGGTCAAGCGCTCATTGGGCAGATGGGGATTATGGAGTGGATTATCCTCCTCGCCGTGATCGCCGCCATCATCATCGCTATCATCTATACCCAGCTCGGGGAGCGGAGGGTCACCGTTCAGTACGCGCGGCGCGTGACCGGAAGAAAGGTGTACGGTGGTCAGACGACGTACATCCCGATCAAAGTCAACCAAGCGGGGGTTATCCCGATCATCTTCGGACAGGCGATTATGGTCATCCCCTCGGCCATCGCCCAGCTGTCCGGCTCTGAAGTCGTGAAAAGATGGCTCGGCACCAATGGGTATCTGTATCTCCCGATCTATGCGATTCTCATTCTGTTCTTCACCTACTTCTACAGCATGGCGACCTTCGATGTCCACGATGTGTCCGAGAACATCAAAAAGTACGGAGGGTTCGTTCCGGGTATACGCCCGGGCGCGCCGACGGAGAAGTATTTTACCCGCATCCTCAACCGGATGACCTTCATCGGGGCGGTCTTTTTAGTCATCATGGCGCTCGTGCCCTACCTGCTCTCCTCGACGCTCGGCGTGAATATCTGGATCGGCGGAACCTCCGCCCTCATCGCCGTAGGAGTCGCGCTGGACATCTTGCAGCAGATGGAAGCGCATATGATCATGAGGAACTACGAGGGGTTCATGAAGAAAGGCCGACTCAAAGGTAGAGCGTAGGATGCCCAACCGCCAGAAACTCACCTATCATACGATCTTTTTGGGGGCCCCCGGTTCCGGCAAAGGAACGGCGGCCTCCCGATTAGGCGCCTATTTGAGGATACCGCATATCTCCACCGGCGATATGCTCCGAGAGTCTGTGGCGTCGTCTACGGACTTGGGGACCCGTGTTAAAGCGGTGATGGAGCAGGGGCTGCTCGTAAACGACGAGATTATGAGAGAACTCGTCAAAGACCGTCTCCAGAGGGCCGATTGTCGCAAGGGATTCATTTTAGACGGCTTCCCGAGAACGATCGCCCAAGGGAAAGCCTTGGACGAAATCCTGGCCGAAAGCCATAAGCGCCTGGATTTCGTCTTTGTGATGGAAATAGAAGAAAACGCGTTGGTCCGGCGTTTGTCCAATCGAAGGATCTGCCCCCAATGCGGGAGAGTCTACAATCTGATCGGATTAAAACCGCGGCAGGAGGGCCTGTGCGACGATCACCCGGTCGCCTTGATCCAGCGGGAAGATGATAGGGAAGAGACCATCCGCAAACGAATGACGGTCTATCGGGAGAACACCCTTCCATTAATCGAATATTATCGGAATAGGTACCTGATCGTTACAGTAAATTCTGACGCCACTATTGACAAAACCGTAGAGGTTGTAGTAAATACGGTTCTTGAAAGAGATAGCACTTTGCGAAAAAAGGAAGAAGAAGTTTGATTATTTTGAAGCGCCCGGAAGAGATCGAGAAGATCGCGGTTTCCGGAAGAATCGTCGGCCTCGCGATACAACTGGCCGGCGAACGATTGAGACCGGGGGTCACCACCCGAGAGATCGACATCTGGATAGAGGAGTTCATACGGTCTCAGGAGGCTACCCCGTCGTTTAAAGGGTATCGCGGGTATCCGTACGCCTCCTGCATTTCTTTGAACGAAGAGGTCGTGCACGGTATGCCGGCCAAGAACCGTCGGATAAAAGAAGGGGACATCGTTTCGATCGACGTTGGCGCCTTCAAAGACGGCTATCACGCCGACGCCGCCAGGACCTTCGCAATCGGAGAGGTTTCTTTCGAGGCGAAGAAACTGATGGAGATCACCTTTCAAGCGCTAGACAAAGCGATAGAGCAGGTTACGCCAAAGAAGCCTTTAGGGGCCGTATCGCATGCGATACAAGCCTGGGTCGAAAGACACGGATTTTCCGTGATCAGGGATTATGTGGGACACGGGATCGGTAAAAACCTTCACGAGGACCCTCAGATACCGAACTTCGGAGAACCCTCCAACGGTACGATCTTGCGAGAAGGTATGGTCTTGGCGATCGAGCCTATGGTGTCTGTGGGAGACTGGCGAACGGACTTGCTCAGAAACGGGTGGACAGCGGTGACGATGGACCGCTCGTTGTCCGCTCACTTTGAAGATACTGTGGCCTTATGCAGCAATGGTGTCCGGAATCTAACCCGCCTTTGAGGCGGAAAACGTGTCTAGGGGGGTCAGTATGCGTAACCAAGCCGTCGGAGGAAAGAATGGCAAAAGATAAAAACGATGTGATCAAAGCGGAAGGGAAGGTCACCGAAGCCCTACCGAACGCCGTGTTCAAAGTGATTCTGGACAACAACCATCTGGTGACGGCGCACATCTCCGGGAAGATGAGAAAGAACTTTATCCGGCTCGTGCCGGGCGATACGGTGGTCGTGGAGTTGTCGATCTACGACCTCACAAAAGGAAGAATTATCTATCGAAAAAAAGCCTGAGATAGTGGAAAATCGAAAGGAGTGTTTACCATGAAAGTGAGAGCATCTGTTAAGCCAAGATGCGATTTCTGTAAAATCATCAGAAGAAAAGGCATCGTCAAAATTATCTGTTCGCGGAACAGAAAGCACAATCAGAAACAAGGCTAACGGAAAAAGGGAGGTTATCTGTAGATGGCGCGTGTGTTAGGGGTAGAACTACCCAACCAAAAGAAGCTATTTGTGGCCTTGCGTTACCTGTACGGAATCGGTCCGACGCGGGCGGAAAAGATCATCGCGGAAGTGCATTTGGACCGAGACAAGCGGGTTAAGGACCTGACCGAAGAGGAAATCCGAAAGATTACCACACATATCAACGAGAACTACAAAGTGGAAGGGGAACTCCGACAAGAGTTGCAAAAAGATATCAAACGGTTGATTGAGATAGGCAGCTATCGGGGGTTCAGACATCGTTTGGGACTACCCGTACGCGGTCAACGAACGAAAACCAATGCCAGAACGAGGAAAGGGCACAAGCCCGGAATCGGTCGCGCAAAAAGCAAGGCTTAAGAGGAGGTCCGGCGATGGCGCAAAAAAAACCTGAAACGAAGAAGAAGAAAAAGCTAGCGGTCGATAAAGGGGTTGTTCATATCCAGTCGACCTATAACAATACGATCGTCACTATTTCGGACACCTACGGAAACACCTTGGCCTGGTCCAGCGGGGGAACGGTGGGTTACTCCGGCTCGAAAAAGAGCACGCCCTACGCTGCCCAACTGGCAGCCGACCAAGTCGGTAAAGAAGTGGTGAAGTATGGGCTGAAGCGTGTGGATGTCATCGTGAAGGGCCCTGGCCCCGGACGAGAGGCGGTCATTCGAACCTTGCAAGCCGCGGGATTGGAAGTCGGGACGATAAAGGATTCGACCCCCGTTCCCCACAACGGTTGCCGTCCGAAAAAAAGAAGAGGCTTACAATAAGGACGGGCACGCCCCGCCCCATTTTCCATAGGAACCCGATGAAAGGCGCAGTCGCTATCGACTTAAAGGAGGAAAGCTGAATGGCACGCTATACTGGCCCTGTCTGCAGATTGTGCAGAAGAGAAGGCAAAAAACTATACCTGAAAGGGGACCGCTGTTTTAGTACAGCCAAGTGCGCCTTTGAAAAAAGGCCCTACATCCCCGGACAACACGGAAAAAGCAACCCGAAGAAATTGACTCAATACGGCGCGCAATTACGTGCGAAACAATCGATGAAGAGAATCTACGGCGTTCTCGAAAGTCAATTTGCCAATTACTTTGAAGAAGCGCGTAGGAGGAAAGGTGTCACTGGGGAGATCTTGGTCAAACTTGTGGAATCCAGGCTTGACAACGTCGTCTATCGTATGGGTTTCGCCGTATCTAGAGACCAAGCTCGACAGTTGGTGAACCACGGGCATTTCAAGGTTAACGGGAAGAAAGTGGACATCCCTTCCTTTCTCTTGCGCGTGAACGACGTGGTGGAGCTCAGCGAAAGGAGCAGATCCATCAAACCGATCCAAAACGCCATCGAAGCGGCGAAAACCCGCGGGACACCCGGCTGGCTCGATATTGACTTCGATGGGTTTAAGGCAACCTTACTCCGTCTTCCCAACCTCGAAGAAACCCAGTTACCGTTAGACGTACAATCCATAGTGGAATTGTACTCGAAGTAAAACTGGCGGGGATGGAAAAGAATCGTCCTTTCTTTTTCCGTTCTTACCATCATTTAACAGGAGGGAAAAGAGAATGTTGAAGTACGTGATGCCTCAAAAGCTAGTGGTTGAGGAGCAGAAAGAAGACGGGGACTATTTTTACGGCAGATTTATTCTCGCTCCCTTGGAAAAAGGCTATGCGACGACCTTGGGAAACTCCTTGCGCAGGGTTCTGCTCTCCTCGATCATGGCGCTTGGGATCACCAAGATCAAGTTTCCGGATAAATTCCACGAGTACGATTCTATCGAAGGCGTTGCCGAAGATATCTTGGAAATCATCTTGAATATCAAACGAATCCAATTGCGGAAAGAGCTGAAAATGGACGAAGAGATCGAGCTGTCGATAAAGAAAAGCGGTCCGTGTATCGTAACGGGTAAAGACGTCCTCTGTCCGGCCGGCGTCACGATTACGAACCCTAACCTCCATATCGCTACCTTGAACGAAAACGCCCGTTTTGAGGTCTATATGTACGCGCAGATCGGCAAGGGTTACGTCCCGATCTCCGAACAAGAAAAACCGGATGATATCCAAATGATTCCCATCGATGGCGTCTTCAGCCCCGTCGTCCGCGTTAACTTCCGTCAGGAGAACGTGCGGGTACTGAAGAAGACCGACTATGACAAGCTAGTCCTCGAGATCTGGACGAAGCGCAATATCAAGCCGACGGAAGCCCTGCGTGTGGCTTCCGATATTATGATAGAGCATTTCAAAATCATAGGATCCGATCTGGAGCAGGTCGAGGGTATCGACACCGCGTTGTTTAGCGCGCCGGACACCTCTCAAATCGCGGATGAAGTCGAAGAGGAGATCGATGAAAAGGTCGAAAGCATCGTCGAAGACATCGAAGAAGAAGAAAATGAAATCGAAGCCATCGTTCCCCCTCCCGTGGAAAAGGCGGAGCCCCCTGAAGAAAAGATCGTGGAAGACGTTCATTCCCTATCTATCGAGAAGCTCCAACTCTCCGTGCGGTCGAACAATTGCCTGAAACGAGATAAAATCAATACCATAGGGGATCTGCTGGCGCGAGCGCCTTCCGAACTCCTCAAGATCCGGAACTTTGGCCAAAAATCGCTCGACGAGGTTCAAGAAAAGCTTAAAACCCTGTTTCACATCACTTACGAAGAGATAGAAGAAAAGAAATAGAAAGGAGCGAACCTTATGCGGCACAGAAATAAAATAAATGCGTTAAGTAGGGCCAGCGATCATCGAAAAGCCCTTATCCATAACCTGATGAAAGACCTCTTCGAACACGGCAGCATTATGACGACCCTTCCGAAGGCGAAGGCCGTCAGGCCCTACGTTGAAAAGGCTATCACGAAAGGAAAAAGCGGCACGGTGGCCGCCAGAAGACACCTGTACACATTCCTCCAGGATACGAAACTCTGCAACAAAGTCGTCGATGAGATTTCCAAACTGTATATGTATCGCCCGGGGGGGTACACACGGATATTGAAGCTGGGTCAAAGACGCGGGGACGCGGCCGAAATGGCCATTCTACAGCTCGTTAAGGAATGAGGTCTTTGGGTTTGACGGATCGGATAGGTGGCGAAAGCCGCCTTTTCTTTTCCTCCAAACGCTACGGTTTTCCGCTCGTCGTCATCGCTCTAGCGGCCGGGTTGACGGTGATGGGCAACCAAAACCTGGTCAGCGCCACCTTCAACTCGAAATTTATGCAGCTGCCCGCGCATCAGGTGAATTGGAGCCTCATCGGTTTCGCGGCGGCTTTCATCACCTTTTTTCTCTTTTCCAAGCTTCGCTTGGAACGGTTTTGGCCCCTCTATTTAGTCATCATCTTCGCGAGTCTCGCCGCCGTCCTGCGTTATGGAGAGGAGATCAACTCATCCTCTCGCTGGTTTGAAACTCCTTTAGGGAGTATCCAACCCTCCGAACTCTCCAAACCGTTGATGGTGATCGTTCTATCCGCGCTTTTCGACAGGTTGCGACCCGGGTTCTTTTTTATGGCGATCCCCGTGGGCATCACCCTAGGGACCGCCTTCCTGATCTTTTTGGAACCGGATTTCGGTACCGTGTTCATCTTCCTCTTTCTGCTTTTCGTTTTATACTGGATGAACGAGGAAGATCGGGGTCGGCTTTTCCGGCTGGTTCTAGCGGGAGGCCTCTTAGGCGCTTTTCTGTGGTTTTTCGGTCTTCGCGATTATCAGAAAGCGCGGATTATCGCCTTCTTGTATCCGGAGAAAGCCCCCGACACCTATTACCACACGCAACAGTCGATCACGATGGTCGGTTCGGGAGGCCTGCACGGAAAAGGATTCATGCAGGGGCCGGGGAACATCTACGGATATATCCCAGCCGATCACACCGACTTCGTCTTGGCAGTTTTCGCGGAGGAGCGCGGTTTTTTAGGGCTCTGTTTCTTCATCGGAATCTGGGTGATTCTCCTGCTGGCGATTCTATTGGAGGCGCGGCGCAAAGTGGGTTTCGCACGGAATTGCTTGCTCGGCGTCTTTTCGATCTTCTTTTTCCAAACCTTTTTTAATGTGGCGATGGTCTTGGGCCTCGCGCCCGTGACCGGGGTCCCCCTCCCGTTTTTCACCTATGGCGGCAGCTCGATGTTGGCGAACTCGATTTTAATCGGGCTGACGCTCTATGCCTGGAATAAAGGAGAAACGCGATGAAAACACAAGATGCGATGCGTTCAAACGTCGTGAGTCGAGAATTCAGGCGCAGGTTATGGGTTCTCGCTATCCTCGCGCTTTCATGCTCCCTTTTCGCTGCCCTTTCGTTCGAGGCGGAGTACGAACGCACCGACGGGTTATTTTTAGTGCTGAAAATCCGGAATTCTTCTCCTCTCGTTTATTACGAGAACCTTTCCCTTCTGTTGCCCGGTCTCGAGACGCGCGTGGAGATCGAGAAGGTGGAAGGCGGTCAGACCTACGTCGAACGGGTGGGCGTCGAACGGACAGCCGAGCGTATTGACGTGAAGGTCAGGTACACCTTCTGCGAAGGCGACGTTTGTCAATATCGGGAAGAGGAGATCGTGATTCGCCCCGAGCGCTTCCCAAAATGGGTGCGCGTACTCGGTGAGGCCGCGTACTTCGCCGCGATTGCTCTCCTATGTGTCTGGCTCTGGCCACGCACGAAAAAAGCCTTCGTTTTCGTCGTCATCCTCATCGCCCTGACCGGGTGGGTCGGCATACGTCTGTATCAACACGAAACCGTGCGTTCGATCGCATCGACCCTCTGCATCTCCTGTGTCGGCCTGGAAGTCGTCCCCGACTCATTCGAGATCACGGCCGCCTATATCGAGGAAGTTTTAAAAATCCCGTACGCACGGGTTGAAGTTTTCCATACGGATTGGTGTCTCTCCTGTCCCGTTGTGATCGATTTCTTGGAAGAGTTGGCGATGTACTGTGATAACTTGGAGCTCGTCATCATCGACGCGCAAAAACAGCCGGGGCTGGCCGAGGAGAAGGGTGTGTATTCGGGGAACACGATGGTGGTTCCGACCACAATCGTCAACGGAAAAGCGCGTATCACCGGCGCCGAGCGTTTCCCTGAACGATTCTTGAAGAGCTTGAGGGAGGTCAAATGAAGAAAGCCTTATCCAGAAAACAAAAACGCGCCTTTTGGAAGACGCTCACGAAAAGCGCCGGTCAGTTGTTGATGTTTGGCGGTCTCGTCTTCCGATGCCCGATGTCCTTTTTTGTCTTTCCCGGGCTGAACTGTTACGCCTTTCCTTGGGGATGCACGGCCTGTCCGATGGGGACGCTCCAGAACTTTTTAGTTTTTCGGTACATCCCTTTCTTCCCCGTCGCTTCCCTGTCCCTCGTCGGGCTGCTGGCCGGCCGTGGGTGGTGCGGGTGGTTCTGTCCGTTTGGCACATTTCAAGACGTCATCGGTCGGGTGAAAAGACCCGGCTCACTCCCCTGGGTCAAGTACGTCGTCTTGGCCGTTGCCTTGGCTTTGGCCTATACTTTCAAAGACCCACTATTTTGCAAGATCTGTCCGGCAGGTACTCTCGAAGGCACGCTGCCGAATATCTTGATCGGCATCGCCACGTTTAATCCCGCGTCGATCCTCCATATTGTCGTCTTTCTCGTGGTCGTAGGCTTCACCTTGTGGATGAGCCGGTTCTGGTGCCGGTTCTTGTGTCCGGTCGGGGCGATACTCGGCTTGTTCAATCGTGTGACTCCCCTCCAAATAGATTACAATGTGAATCTTTGCGTCGGGTGCGACCGCTGCTCCGAAGCGTGTCCGCAAGGGCTGGACGTTCCGCTTCAGGTAAACGGAACGGACTGCATCAAATGCGGCGAGTGTACGGTTTGTTCTGCTTTGGGTGTTTCCTATCGACTGAAAGAAAAATCCAAACCTATAAAAAAACGTCTATAGTCAGAGCTGATCCTCATACGCCTCCAACCTTGTGAGGAGACGCTAGAAAAGGCGATATGAAAGGTGAATTCGCCGTCCGATATCATCAATAAACCGCAAGGAGGTTCTATGAAAAAAGCTTGGATTATCTCCATACTCTTGATCGTGTCTCTCTCCTTCGCCGCAACCGCGAAGAACGTACTGATCGAATCTTTTACGGCGACTTGGTGCGGTCCGTGCAGGACTTTCGATCCGATCGTCAATGAGATGTACGATGCTGACCCGTCTGTGATCTTAGTACATTATCATGTGCAAAATGACGGTTTCGATTTCAATTGGACGAACAACCGAATCAACTGGTATAGGAATGAGGGAATTCCGATGTTCATTCTGGATGGTGTGGAAAGAAAGGTCGGAGGTTCCGCCGCTTTTTATATGCAATTCCAAAAGCTCGTCACAGATAGGAAAGCCGCGAGCGTTTCTAATCCGGTCGACATTTCGCTGACCTACAAGGATGGGCTTGTTGAATATACTCTTAGCCCCGAAACACCCCTTGAAAACGCTCAAATCGTCGTTCTCCTCATAGAAGACCAGGTGTCGGACGGGCGTTCGCTTCTTCGCAATGTTGTCCGCGTTGCGCAAACGACCACAGTAAAGTTATTGGAAAATGCAAAGAAAGAGCACGTGCAAATTCCGCTGAAGCCCTCGTGGCGGAAGGACAAGCTCTTCTCCGTTGTATTCGTCCAGAAGATAGCCGATCGAGAGGTTGTGGGAGTCGCCCAATCCCATCGGCCCTAAGACGCAGAGGGTTAAGGGCAGTCGGAATTGGGTCTCGCCTTTAGAAGAGGACTGAGAAGCCCTCGAAAGGGCCGACCCCTTCCGCGCTCTCCCGTAAGACCTCTTCTACCCGGGACAAAAACGGGCCCTCTTGGAGGAGGTTTTCGAATATTCTCACCCTCTCCTCGGAGAGGCTCGCGTAAACCTCTACTTCGCCGGTGGACAGGTTACGGACAGTTCCCTTGATGCCCAGCTGGTTCGCCATTTTCACGACGAAATGACGGTATCCGACCCCTTGAACGACGCCCTTGATTAAGTATCGGTAAGTGAGCATCGCGCCGATCAATCCTTCAGATCCGGCGCGTTCAGCTTTTTACACAAGGATTTGTAGGTGATTCCCAAGAGCGGGGCGGCTTGTTTGCGGTTTCCGTTCGTCAGAGCCATCGCCTTTTTGATCAACGTGGTTTCCACCCAATCTTTCATAGACACCATCAGCGCGCTAAGTTTCGGGAGCTTGTCGACGGTGTCTATCGCGTCCAATCCCGCCATTAAAAAGGCGGTCGCTCGTTCAACGCCCTCCAGGAGATAGAGCTCGCAAAATCGGACGACCTGAGCTTCGTTCTCCGGCCACGGGTATTCTTGGCAGAGCAGGAGGAGCTCGATACTGACGGGCGGAACCTCCTTTCTGTACTTCGCGGCGAGGTCGTTCAAGATTAGCGTGATCAAATAGGCCAAATCGGCCTTCCGCTGCCGTATAGGCGGAATCGTCACCGTTTCGAAGAGTTCTTTGACCCGGCGGATGTCCCCCCTATCCTCTATCGCCCCCAAGAGGATGGGGTAATCGCATAAACCGGAGTGGTCGTCGAGCTCATAGCGCCGTTGGGTCGCTATCGAGTACAGGAACAGCTGATGCGCTTCGGATAGGTCTTGGATATTGTCGAAGAAGACGCATTGATGGGGTTTTCTCAAAAAGCCCTCCGAAAATTGGTCGCCAAGCATATAGAATGGAAACAGAGGGTCCTCTATCGCGGAAAAATCGAATCTGTCGACGCATAGGCCGGGGTAGAGATATTGGACGAGGGAGAGTTTGTCGATCCCGGCTTCTCCCAAAATCAGAAGGTGTAAAGGGGACCACCGCAGGGATTGGAGCGACTGGATGAACTCGCGATAGGCCGGGCCCTGTGTGAAAGGGTGTGTCAAAAAGTCATTACGCGATAGGCTCTCTTTCAGCTCCCGTATGAGGAGGATGCGTTCCAGGAGTAGAGAGACGTTGTGGGCCAAGATACTCTCATCATCGTAAAGGTATATCTTTTCATGAGACAGGTCCGTTGAGACGACGGTGTGAGGTAAAAAAAAGAGAGAGCAAAAGGGAAAGCGCGCTTGTAATACCTGTAAATCGAGTGCGCCTGGGAAATAATCTTTTGAGAAAACGCCGACCTCCCACGCCTCTGCTTTGGGGTCTGGGAGGTCTCTGTCGGAAAAGAAGACGCGGTTACGGTAACGCTGAAGGTACCGTTCGAAATACGGGTACATTTTTGGATCTAAAAATAGTTTTAGCATTTCGCTTCCCCCAACTCCGATCTAAGGCTTCAAGCTCTCGTTTTCCGACTGGCTCCGCCTATATCGACCGAAGAATCACTCTTACAACGAACTTGAAGCGAACGGCGGCTTGCCCTTCCCGGTCACGCGCGGATCCGTCAATTAACGATCCACGTGCCGGTTTTTCCTTTCAGCGCGTCGCCTAACGTTTCCATCGCGGTGATCAAACACCTTTTCCCCGTCTTGGACACATAGGCTATCGCCGCTTCGATCTTCGGTCCCATACTGCCTTTCGGGAATTGGCCCCCGTGAAGGTAGCGGTTCGCCTCCTCCACCGTGAGGGTATCGAAGGCTTTCTGCGTGGGCTTGCCATAGTCCGAATAGACCTTTTCGACGCCCGTGAGGATGATGAACATATCTGCGTTGAGCTCTAAGGCGAGCAAGGCGGAGGCCCGGTCCTTATCGATAACGGCTTCCACCCCTTGTAATGAGCCGTCGGGCAAGCGATTCACCGGAATACCTCCGCCGCCCGCCGCGATGGTGATGATCCCCGCTTTGACCAGTTGCTTGATCGCTTTCTTTTCGATGATATCCAAAGGGATAGGGGATGGGACGACGCGCCTCCAACCTCTGCCCGTGTCCTCTACGAAGACCCACCCCTTTTCCTCTTGTATGCGCTTCCCTTCTTCTTCAGAATAGAAAGGGCCGATCGGTTTCGTCGGATTTTGGAATGCCGGGTCCTTCGGATCGACGACGATTTGGGTGATGACAGAACAGATCTCTCTAGGATGATTGGCCTGCAGCAAGGCGTTGCGCAACGTCAACGCGATCGCGTATCCTAAACTCCCTTGGGTCTGCGCGTCGTTAAGGTCGATCGTGAAGGGAGGGATCTTCTCCTTTCCCGCTTCCTGTTGAATGAGGATATTTCCGACCTGCGGGCCGTTTCCGTGGGTAATGACCAACTCGTACTCGTCTTTCAACATCTGCATTAAATACTCGGCCGTAACAGAAAGGTTGCGGAACATATTTTCCGCAGTCGCGCTTTCTTTCGGCTTATTGACTGCATTTCCGCCTATGGCTACCACAGCCAGCGTCTTTGGCATGCTCTTCCTCCCGTATGGTTAGAAAAAGGTTTTAAAACCCTTCTCTCGACTTACCAGCCCTCTATTCTATCAGAAAAGCGGGTGCAAATTCCACAACCTCGCGTCTTTTTATAGTGGCTGCCCTTGGGGAAATCGGTCGAAAAGTCTTTGATGAACCATAAAGTCATCGCGTCGTAAGCGCCTTTTCTTTTCGCGACGGCGCGATACACTTTTACGTGAGGGCATCGCGTCGTAAGCGCCTTTTCTTTTCGCGACGGCGCGATACGCTTTTACGTGAGGGCATCGCGGCGTAAGCGTCCCTTCTTTTCGCGACGGCGCGATACCCTTTTACGTGAGGGCATCGCGGCGTAAGCGCCCCTTCTTTTTGCGACGGCGCGATACACTTTTACGTGAGGGCCTCGCGGCGTAAGCGCCCCTTCTTTTCGCGACGGCGCGATACACTTTTACGTGAGGGCATCGCGGCGTAAGCGTCCCTTCTTTTCGCGACGGCGCGATACCCGGTTTTCGTTCGTTGCAAAGATCAAAAATCAAGGTTCGTACAGAGGACACAGATGGCACAGAGAAAAGATTCTTGAGAACGCCAGGGAACGCCTGGGAACGCCTTCGGGGCGCCGCCAGAGCGGCGGACTTTAGCCTGGCATGTTTTAAAAAAACAGGATTCGCAAAGGGGGCTCAGAGCGCACAGAAGAAAAACTGGTAAGGGACAGGGCTCTCCTGGAAAAAGAAAAAAACCTGCCAACATAAAAGTTGGAGTTCCCAGCCCAACTTTCGACTAAAAGTGCTACAAACGGCGATAAAAGCCACTTTCTCAAAAAAGTTGGCCACTACAATCGACGAGCCACGTAAGTCAGTTGCCTGTTCTTA
>Ga0208461_1000215_pt1 | contig 56689 bp, 45 predicted proteins | sample AD_JPNTR4_MetaG_FD_184448 | JGI IMG/M metagenome (GOLD analysis project Ga0208461, IMG submission 184448) | Active sludge microbial communities of municipal wastewater-treating anaerobic digesters from Japan - AD_JPNTR4_MetaG (SPAdes) (version 2) | ecosystem: Engineered > Bioreactor > Anaerobic...
GGACGCTTGCCACCAGTCATTTTCATCCTTGGATGGTGTGCGCCAGCACATGGCGTCTCCTTCGAAAATAGAGATCAGCGAGTCAGCAGTCAGCGAATCAGCGAAAAGGCGAATAAGCGAAAAAATCACTTGCGTGACAAAGGTACCGTCACTGACTGAAAAACGCAAGATTTCCTGGCAACCCTTGAAGATTGAGTATCAACTTTTACCCCCTATCCCCCGGCCCCTTTCCCCCGCGCGGCGCGGGGGAAAGGGGTACTTTTTTTGTGGGGCTTTGCAGGCGGGCTACGCCCGCCTGCAAAGCCCCACTTTTTTTCTCCCCCTCCCCAACGGCGCAGACGCCGTTGGGGAGGGGGCAGAGGGTGGGGCAAAAGCTACAGCTCACAAAGGTTCATCCATCGCCGGCTAGCCACCTGGCGCCAGGCTGAACAGCCACCGCACATTTTCATTTTTGGATGGTGTGCGCCAGCACATGGCGTCTCCTTCGAAAATAGAGATCAGCGAGTCAGCAGTCAGCGAATCAGTGAAAAAGCGAAAAGGCGAATCAGCGAAAAAAATCACTTACGTGGCAAATGTAACGCAAACTTCAGGCTGCGCTCAGGCCGCCCCGGAATGAATTCCGGGTCTGCTACGTCAAGTTCGCTGAAGCGAACTTCCCCAACAACGCGCTTCAACGCGGTTGGCTCGTGTCAGGCTGGGGATTCCATCCCCAGCCGAACCGGCGAGTCGCCGCAGCCTCTGCTCACGACTCACATTTTCATCCTTGGATGATGTGCGCCAGCACATGGCGCCTCTTCAGCGAATCAACGAATCGGCGAGTCACTTACGTTCGCACGTTCGCACCTTCACACCTGGACACGTGGGCGCGTTCACACACCCTAACTATACGCGAGGGGGTGGTTTTCGCAAGCGCCTCACGGGTTGACTTTGCCCCGTTTGGAGCTAAAATTTTGCACGATGAAAACCTTTTTTAATGACCTGCAATACTGGCTCAGGCGCGGCCTGATGCTGCTCCTCCTGCTCCTGCTGCTCACCGGCGAAGGCCCGAGCACGCGCTCCCAGATCGTGCGCCTGAAGCAATTGAGCGGCCCCTTGCAGTTCGATTTCGTCACCTGGGAGATCGCCACCCTCGCGCGCAAGATCGCCTACGGCCTGCTCGCCCCGCAGCGCTTCATGACCGACGCCGAACGGGCGCGATTTGTGCTGACCTACCTCGATCACGTCGCCGAAGCGCAGCAGCTCAGCGCCGACATCGAGCGCAGCTACGCCGATCCCCAGATTGCCGATCCCACCCAGGCGACAGCCCTCCAACGCGACAGTCTCGCGGCGCTGCGTCAGCGGCTCGACCGGGAAGCTCCCCTCGCCGAAGCCATCCTGGGCGAACAAGTGAGCCAGGTCCTCACGGAGGGCGGCTTTGGACGTCTGTCGCAAATCATGCCGCCGGTCAGCGGCACCTTCACCCCCCTGCCCTATCTATTGATCGTCTCGCCGCGCGCCCGCATCGAGAGCCTCTTTCAGGCCGAGCTGCTGGCAGGGCTCGACGCCGGGCAACAACAGGATCTCGAAACCCGCGTCGAAAACGCCGAGCCCGACCTTTCCGCCTACGTCACCGCCATCGGCGGGCTGTCCGCCTACCCTTCAATGCTGCTGGAGACTGCGGACCTGGACTGGGCCGCCGACGTCATCGCGCACGAATGGACGCATCATACGCTGCTGCAGGCGCCGCTGGGCTGGTACTATGAACACTCAGCGGAAGCGCGCACCATCAACGAGACCGCCGCTTCATTGCTGGGGGATTGGGCCGGGCAGGAAGTCGTGCGACGTTTCTACGCGCCCCTGAGACCCACAGAAAAGCTCCTGCCAGAGCCGTTGACCCTCCCGCCGCGCGAGCCTGACGCGCCCTTCGAGGCCTTCGACTTCCACGCCGCGATGCACGAGATCCGCGTCACCGTAGATCGGCTGCTGGCAGAGGGACGCATCCCCGAGGCCGAAGCGTACATGGAGGAACGACGGCAGTATCTCGTCGCACAGGGCTATCGTCTGCGACGCTTGAATCAGGCGTACTTCGCCTTTCACGGCGCATACGCCAATCAGCCCGGCGCCTCGGGCGAAGATCCGACCGGCGCGGCAGTGCGCCGGCTCTGGGCGGTGAGCACGACGCCTGCCGCCTTCATCCGGCACATCGGCTGGGCGACGACCCTGGAGGCCGTAGAGCAGCTCGCCGACCGTCCTGCGCACGGAGCCGCTCCCCCTTGAGTCGCGGCTATTCCTCTTTTCACACTGTGGTATAATCGTGGCCGTATGCGTAGTACCGGCGATCTAGCAACCGGGTCTTGGACCTGGAAGAACGACAAAAGCAGAGGCAACCTTGCGTAATCCGTTTGATGTACTTCTAGGGCTGTTCTCTCTGGACATTGGCATTGATTTGGGTACAGCGAATACCCTGGTCTATGTTCGGGGGCGCGGCATCGTCATTAATGAGCCCTCATGGGTGGCCATAGACCAGCGGAGACCCGGAGTGGCCTTAGCCATTGGCGCCGAAGCCAAAGAAATGGTCGGCAAAACCCCTGCCAATATCGTCGCCATCCGCCCGCTGCGCGATGGCGTGATCTCCGAATTCGACATTACCCAGGCGATGCTCAAGCATTTCATCAAGCGCGCGCATCAAGAAATCGGCATCCCCGCGCCGCGCCCGCGCGTCGTCATCGGCATCCCTAGCGGCGTGACGGAAGTGGAAAAACGCGCGGTGAAAGAGGCAGCGCTGGAAGCCGGCGCGCGGGAAGCCCACCTCATTGAAGAACCCATGGCCGCGGCGATCGGCGCCGGACTTCCGGTGATGGAGGCGCAGGGCAGCATGGTGGTGGACGTCGGCGGCGGGACGACCGAAGTGGGGGTCTTTGCCCTGGGCGGGATCGTCGTCAGCCGCAGCATCCGCATCGCCGGCGACGAACTCGACGACGACATCGTCCAATACGCCCGGCAGAAGTACAATCTGGCCATCAGTGAACGCATGGCGGAGCGGGTCAAGATCAATATCGGCTCCGCGTATCCCCTGCCCGAAGAGCAGGTGATGAGTATGCGCGGGCGCAACCTCATCTCCGGCCTGCCCGAACAAGTCGAAATCAGCAGCATCGAAATCCGCGAGGCGCTCTCGCGTTCGGTTAACATCATCACCGATCTGATCCGCGATACGCTCGACGAGACGCCGCCAGAACTGGTCGCCGACCTGATGGAAACGGGAATCTGTCTGACCGGTGGCGGCGGGCAGCTCAAGGGATTGGCGGAACGCATCAGCGAAGAAATGCACATCCGCGCCTGGGTGGCGCAGGATCCGCTGACGTGCGTGGCGCGCGGCGCCGGTAAGGTGCTCGAAAACTTCGACGTCATGCGACAGGCGCTCGCCAGCGATGACCGTCAGAACCCCGGAGGGTCCGCCTCCTGAGCCCCCTCCGAGCGCCTCTAAGAGGAGACGTTCCTACACAGAGGACATGCAAATGACGAGGGCAGTATGACCCGGCGCGGACGTCCGTGGTGGCCCTATATCCTGATGGCGGCAGCGTTGCTGCTCCTCGCGCTCAATGAGACGGGGCTGTTAAGCCCCGTGGAAGAGGCCCTCAGCTTCGTGATTTCCCCGATCGAACGGGGCGTCGCCAGCATCGTGCGCGCCGTCGGCGATGTCTTCCAGGGTGGACAGGAAGCCCGCGAATTGCAGGAGCTCGTCGCAACGTTGCAGCAAGAGAACGAAACGCTGCGGATCGAGAATATCCGCCTCCAGGAGCAGTACGTGGCCGAAAATGAACAGCTGCGTGGGCTGCTCGACTTCAAGAACGCCAACCCCACCTTCCGCCTCGTCGGTGCCGATGTGGTCGCCCGGGGTCAAAGCGCCGTGGTGGTCGGACAAGACACCAACCCCTACCTGGGCTACCTCATCATCAACGCCGGCTCCCGTGATGGCGTCGCCATCGGGATGCCGGTGGTGGCGAGCGGGGCGGTGCTCGTGGGCCGCATCGCGCGCGTCTCGCCGCACCTGGCGTATGTGCAGCTGCTCAATGATCCGACAAGCCAGGTGGCGGCGCTGCTGCAAGGCTCACGGGCCTCGGGGCTGGTCGTGGGACGCGAGGACCCGGAAAAGGGCAACCTGCTGATCATGACAGAGATCCTGCCGGATGAAACCGTCGCCGAAAACGAAATCGTCATCACCTCAGGGTTAGGGGGACTTCTGCCCCAAGGCCTGGTTTTGGGACAGGTGGAAAGTGTCAGCTACCAGGAATCCGCGCTCTTCCAGGAGGCGGTGGTGCGCCCGGCGCTGGATTATCGGCGATTGGAAGCCGTCGTCGTACTCCTCGATTTTGAACGCCCGCCCGTGGAAGAGCTGAAGGAGCTCCTGCAAGAGCCATGAGCCTCTATTTTGGGATCCCGATTCTGCTCATCGCGGCCGTGTTGCAAAGCACCTGGTTAGAGGGCATGAGCCTGCTGGGAGGGCGACCGGATCTGGTGTTACTGCTCGTCATCACCTGGTCCATCATCCGCGGCGTCAATGAAGGGGTCCTCTGGGGCTTCGTCGGCGGCATCTGCTGCGATCTGCTCTCCGGCGGGCCTTTCGGGCTATGGACGGTAGTGCTGAGCACCGTGGCCTTCATCACCGGCCAACCGTGGGTCCATCGCCTCGGCCCGACCAGCATCCGGCTGGCGTTGATGACGGCGCTGGGCACTCTGACCGGCCATGGGCTGCTGTTGCTATTGATGGCGCTGCTGGGCTATCCGGTCGCCATCGGGCGCGCCTTCAGCGACACCGTCAGCGTGGCGGCGCTGTTAAACTTCGTCCTCACCCCCTTCAGCTTTGGCTTTTTGGTGTGGTTCCACCGCCGCGCGTTACCCGGCGGCAGCTTTAGCGCATGAACAACGAACGACTCGATGCCGCCTCTCCAGACGTCGGACGGGGGAACTGGATTCAACGGACGCCCCGGCTGGCACTGATGGGCTGGCTCATCGTGCTGCTGCTGGGGCTGTATCTGGTACGCCTGTGGCAGCTGCAATTCGTGGAACAAGGCTATTACAGCGCCCAGGCCGTGGAGCAACAATTCCGCATCGTGTCCATCTCGCCGGCGCGGGGTATCATCTACGACCGCAACGGCGAGTTGCTGGTGCGCAACATTCCGGCGTACAACGTCACCGTGACCCCCGGCTATCTGCCAGAAGACCCCGAACGCGAACGCGCCGTCCTCGAGCGCCTGGCGCGCCTCATTGACCTCCCCTACAGCGGCGTGGCGGTCGCGGAGCCGTATCGTCCAGAGTTGGACATGGTGGGCCGCGCGACCTTCCCGCCCTTTGGCGATCCGCCCGCCGATGGGCTGATCGAGATGATCGAGAAGGTGCGCCACTCTAATCCCTACGCCCCACTGGTGGTAAAGGAAAATGTGGGCCGTAACCTCGCGCTCCTGATCACGCAGGAGGGCAGCATCACCATGCCGGGCGTCGGCGTCGAGATCGTGCCACGGCGCACCTATCCGACGGGGGAGCTCACTGCACAGGTGATCGGGTTCCTGGGAAAGATTCCACCTGAGCAAGTGGAAGCCTATCGCATTCAAGGCTATAACACCAACGTGGATCGGATCGGGTACGCCGGCATCGAGGCCGCCATGGAAGAGGGCCTGCGCGGGGTGCCGGGGCGCAAGAACGTGGAGAAGGACTTCCTCGGCAAGGAGATCCGCACGGTAGGTGAGGTCATCCAGCCGGTCGCCGGAGACAATGTTTACCTGACCCTGGACCTGGAGCTGCAAAAGGTGGCCGACGCCGCGCTGCGCGAGGCTCTGACGCAGGTCGGCTCCCCCCGCGGGGTCGTCATCGCCCTCGATCCGCGCGATGGGGAAGTGCTGGCCCTGGTGAGCCTGCCGACATATGACAACAATTTCTTCGCCGAGGGCATCAGTACGCCAGAAGACCTGCAAAAGCTCGAGGCGATCTCCAACGATCCCCACGGCCCGCTGTTCAATCACGCCATCGCCGACCAGGTGCCTCCCGGCTCCTCGTTCAAGATCGTCCCGGCGACGGCGGGGCTGCAGGAAGGCATCATCAACCGCTACACGACTCTCGACTGCCCCGGGCGCATGTTGCTGCCCAACCGCTTCGCGCCGAATGATCCGGCCGCTGCGCAGCCCTTTGTCTGCTGGATTTATCTGCAATATGGGCGAGGACACGGCTCCCTCAACGTGGTGGAGGCCCTCGCGCAGTCGTGCGACATCTTCTTCTACAAGCTGGGCGGCGGCTATGCGGAGACGCAATTCGCCGGCCTGGGTATTGACCGGTTGGTGGATTGGACGGAGCGCTTCGGATTGGGCGAAGTCACCGGCATTGACATTCCCGGCGAATACGCCGTCCCCGTCTTCGGGCCGAAATCCAAACGCGACATCTACCAGGAGACCTGGACGACGGGCGATACCTACAACATGTCCATTGGGCAGGGTTTCCTCACCGTTTCGCCGTTGCAGATGGCCAACGTGATGGCGGCAGTCGCCAACAATGGGGTCGTCTACAAGCCCAGGCTGGTGCACCATGTCACCGATGCCGAGGGGAATCTGGTGACGCCGTTCCAGCCCGAAGTCCTGCGCACGATGGAGGTGGACGCCTCGGTCTGGAAACTGGTGCAGGAGGGCCTGGAGAAGGCCGTCGCCGCCGGCACGGCCCCCAAGGCGCAGGTCGAAGGGGTACGGGTCGCCGGTAAAACCGGCACGGCGGAATATTGCGACAACCTGGCGCAAAAGGCGGGCCTGTGTCCCGTCCCCGAAGGGAAAACGCTTCCCACCCATGCCTGGTTCATCTCGTATGCGCCGGTCGAAGCGCCGGAGATCGTAGTGGTGGCGTGGGTCTACAATGGCGGCGAAGGCTCTACAGTCGCAGCTCCCATCGCGCAGAAGGTGCTCGATTTCTACTTCAAACGGGCCAGCGGGCAGCTTGGAGAAGGGAGTGAAGGAGTAGTAGGGGAGTAGGAATTAGGAAGTTAGGAAAGAGACGGCCATGTGCTGGCGCACATCATCCCAAAAAAATGTGCAGTAATTATTCGGCTTGGCGTCAGGTAGCTCGATGACAATGGATGAACCTTTGTAAGCTGTAGCTTTTGCCCCACCTCCAACCCCCTTCCCAAACGGCGCATATACTGTTGGGGAGGGGGAGAAAAAATTAAGGTTTTTTGCAGGCGGGCTACGCTCGCCTGCAAAAAACCACAAAAAAAAAAGTTCCCCTTCCCCCCGCGAGCGCGGGGGGAAGGGGCCGGGGGATAGGGGGCAAGAGTTGATTCTCAATCTTCAGCAGTCACCATGAAATTCGCGTTTTTTAGCCAATGGCTGAACAGTTACCATGTAAACCATAGCCCGTGAGCAGAGGCTGTGACCACTCTCTTCTCACAACTCACGGCTCTCTATTTTCGAAGAAACTCCGGCATCCCAATCGAATCGCGGACGCTTTCAGGCGTCCGCGATTCTTCATCTCATGTTTCACCAGTCGCAGGGCCGGTCGGCGCTATTTGATTTCGAGCTTGAAGTTGTCGAAGCGGGATTCCACCGGCGTCCATTTCCACGAGCCAGTGATCAGGCCCACACGACGATGGGTGCGCAGCGCATCATCGGTGAAGCTCGCGATCTGCGTCTTGACGCCGTTGTTGTAGACGTAGACGGTTGCGCGGTTATCCCGCACCTCGACCAACAGGCGATTGGTCTGATTGTAGGAACCGCCCAGCAAATTGGAGCAGGACCCCCAGTCACGAATCTTCGTCCAGGTCATCGAGCCGCCATACCCGCTATAGCCGGAAACCGGCCAGGAGACGCCGTTGTAGCGGTTGACCGCACACGCGCCTTCCCAGTTCCACTCAAAAACATAGAGAGTGGTATAGTCCGCGTTGGCCGCGAAAACGATGCCCGCCTTCCCCTCCGAAGGCGCGTAGCCAGAGAAGGGCATCTCCGCCTGCGCAAAGAAGTGGCTCACCGAGACGTCATAGTTGGCAGAGGGGGGGATAAAGCGGTCGGGCGCCTTCACCAGGCCCATCTTGTAGTTGTTCTTCTCGGTGGTTTCCAGTATGATTTTCATGCGGTAAGTGCCGTCAACGTATCCCACTCTCATCAGGTCGCCGCCGTCGCCGCGCTTGTACGTGGTATCGATGGGCCACCCCGAGCCCGAATTGGAGAAATCATCGGTGATGGCCGACATCACAACCACCGAGCGGACATTGCTCCACTCGCCGGCGCCGGCGGTGTTGTTCCCTCGCACGCGGTAGTAATACGTCGCGGAGGCCTTGCCGGTGACATTCATCAAGTAGGTCGAAGCCGAGAAGGTGTATTCCTGAACCGCCGCGCTGAAATCGGCGCTGGTGGATTCCTGCAGCGTGTAGCTGGTCGGCGCCTCGACATCGCCATAAGGGCCGTTGTAAGCCCAGCTGACGGTGTAGTTGCCGTCAAGGTCGGCATTGCTGATCTCGTTCAGCACGGGCGGGTAAGGCACCGGCGGGAAGCGGCGCATCACGAGCGGCAGATACACCAGGCTGACGTTGTTCTTGATGGTGACCGTGATGGTATCTACCGGTCCTATCTCCTCGCCGATCGTTGCCCGCGCGCGGATCGTGTACGCGCCATTATCCGCTTCCGGCAATGCCCACATGTAGGTCCAGCTCCAATAGCCGCCGGGATCTACCACCGTGACCGTTGCTGGTTGCCAGGCGCCGCCGTTGACGCTGACCTCCACGGTCGGCAAAACCGCCTGCGACGCGGGCGTCGCCGCGAGGGCGGCAGCGCCGACCCGCGTCGAAACCACATTGCTCCAGCGGCTGGGCCCGCTGTTGGAGTACGCTTTAAGCCGATAGTAATAGATACCATCGGCCCTATCCTCGATAGGATAGCTCAACTCCGTGGTGTAGGGATAGGAGACGACGTTTTCGTCAAAATAGGGGCTGGTGGACTCACTCAACTTATACCTCACAGCACCCGCAGCCGCCGTCCATTCAACAGCGTAATTGGGCTCATGATTGGGATTGGAAATGGGTTTCAGCACGGGATCATCGGGGAAGCCGGGATCGTTGGTGCTGTCCCAGGCAAAGCCGCTGATCGCATACGGACTTCCGGCCCGCTCCGTAATCAAGAGACCCTTCTCAGGAGTATAAATGCGCGCGGTGGGCGCTGCCTGCAGCAGCGGTTCCGCCAGCGCCGGGGTCAGCGAGCTGCCCGTTGTGACCGGCAAGCTCAACAACGCTCCCAAGAGCGCCAACACCAGCAAACTGTTACGTGAAATTTGTCGGATCTGCTTGTTCATGTTTCACTCCTTTCAGATATCAATGACACCGACATCCATCCACAAAAAGCAAGCCTGCGATAAATCGTCAGGCCGATCCCCGAAGCCTGCTGAAGCCGTGAGCCGCGAGCAGTTCTTCGTGACTCCGGGAGCCATGCCCCCCTTCACAGACTCCCGCTTGTGCCATCCGCGTTTTTCCGTGGGGGATCCGCGAGCCATGCTCTCTGTCCTGACACACAGAACATTTTTCAGACGCCTGGCAGCGGTAAAAAGTTCCCTCCAACGCCTCCAGGGACCGTTTCAAGCTCCTCGCCGATAAAGGCCTCGCCCGTACCGGGACGCAGGCGCACGGGGGTGATGGTGTTGTAAAGGGCGCGCTCACTTTCCAGGACGACTTCGAGATAATTATCGGTCAAGCCACGCCAGCGCCCGGCGCGATCCCGCCGCTCCCACAGCACCGGCAGCACCTTGCCGCTGAAACGCGCCCGGTAAGCCGTCGCGAGGGTCTCCCCCAGCCGGCGCATCCGCGCTGCACGTCCCGTCCGCACCTGCGCGGGCACGGGATCGGGGAGCCGCAGCGCCGCCGTGCCGGCTCGCTCTGAATAGGGGAAGACGTGCAGGCGCGCGAAGCCGATCGCCTCCACAAAAGCCAGGCTTGCGGCGAAATCCGCCTCGGTCTCGCCGGGGAACCCCGTGATGAGGTCCGTCGTCACCGCCAGGTCCGGGCAGATCGCGCGCGCCCGCCCCACGAGCGCCGCAAATTCCGCCGTCGTGTACCGCCGTCCCATGCGCCGCAGGATCGCGTCGCTGCCGGATTGCAGCGGCAGGTGCAGCTGCCGGCACAGCCGCGGATGCTCCCACAGCGCCAACAGCCGGTCATCCACGTCCCACGGCTCGACGGACGAAAGCCGTACTCGCGGGACAGCAGTCTGCTCCAACAGCGCCGCGACGAGGTCGGACAGGCGCACCGCGCCGGGCAAATCATGGCCATAGGCGCCGAGGCTCACCCCCGTGAGGACCACCTCCTGCGCGCCGTGTTCCGTCAACGCCTGAGCCTGCCTCACCGCCGTAGCGAGCGGCACGCTGCGCCCCGGGCCGCGCAGCAGGCGCGTGTAACAATAGGTGCAGGCGGCGTCGCAGCCATCCTGGACGGGGAGAAAAGCGCGTGTATGCTGCCAGAGGCCCGGTTCCCACGGCGCGGGAAGGGAGGACGCGCCCATGATGAGCTCGCCGGCGCGCGGCTTGTCGGAATTGGGGAGCGCCCAGGTGACTCCGGGCTGGGCGCCCGCAACCTCCGGCTCCGCGGTGACCCAGCATCCCAACACGGCGATCGCGGCCTGGGGATTGCGGCGATGCAGCAGATGCAGGCGCTGACGGCTCTTGCGCGCCGCCTCAGCGGTGACGGCGCACGTGTTGAGCACGATCACGTCCGCCTCTTCGAGGCGCGCCGCCGGGGTAAAGCCGCCGCCAAGGAGCTGACAGCCGAGACGTTCGACCTCAGCCGCGTTGAGACGGCAGCCGAGAGATTCCAGATAGACTTTCAAAGCCATTCACTGCTACTGCCTAGGGAAGCGGCTCGACATGCAGGTTATCAAAAGCCACCTGCACGTCGCCCTCATCGAAGGCCCCCGCATACAGGCCGATGTCGCCCTTGCGCAACGCGGCATCGGTGACCTCGACAATCAGCTCATCGTTGACCCGGAAGCTGAACGTCGCGCCCTGCGCTTCGAGCTCCAGGCGATTGGTCGCCAGCCCCTGGGCGATCGCCGCGTGAGGGAACCAATCCTTGGACAGCAGCTGCCACTGGCCCTCAGCGTATCGCGCCACGCGCGCGTAGCCATCGGAGCTGATGGAAAAGGCGTAGAAGTTTTGGTCCCCGTCCATGCGCGCCAACACACCGTATTCATTGTTCTCGGGGCCGCCGACCAGCGTCGCTTCCACGGAGAGACGGAAATTGGTGAAGCGTTTGTCCGGGACGGCCCAGGCGACCTGCCCCGGCTCGCGCACGTGGATGAGCAGCCGCCCCTCCTCGATGCGCGTCACGGCGGCGGCGTCAGAGCTTAACTGCCAGGGCCCCGTTTCATCGAAAGGCTCGTCCCAGACCTCCGTGCTCGCCGGGGAACCGCAGGCCGCCGTCCCAAGCAGCAATAACAGGAATCCTATTCGCCATAAGGTGCGCATGATCATCCCTCACTCAAGGCTTACTCGCCTTAAAGTCATCGAACCAGACCAGGGTCGTCTGCCCGTATTCGACGGTGCCCGCCGCGATCCCCACCTTGCCGGCGGTCAGCTGAGTGTCTTCCGCCCGCGCGATCAATTCACCGTTGACGTAGAAGGTAAGCACGCTGCCCTCGCACACGCCAAGCAGCCGATTGGTGACGCCCTCACGGTTGATGACCGGCGAGCGCAACATCGCCGGTCCGGTCAGAGGCTCCAGCGGCTGATCTCCCAGGCGGCGGAAAATCGCATAGTAGCCGTCAGCGCTGATGGCAAAGTAGTAAAAGCCTGCGTCGCTGTAACGGCAGATCACGCCGAAATGATTGTCCGTCGCACCCTCAGAACGCGCGAGCACTTCGACTGCCACGTCCTTGTAAGTGCGATCCTGCATCGTCCAGACGAACCAATGCGGCACATCAATACGAATCAAGTATTTGCCGCTGTCGTAACCGCGCACATAGCTTTCCGTGGAGGCGGCGCCCCATCCACTGGCCGGGTCGGAGAAATCGTCCACAAACGGGCCGGCGCTGCTGGTGCACGCAGCCAACAGCAGCAGTCCCAAACATAGCAGCAGTCCACGTCGTAGCTTCATGTCCGCCTCCCGCGATAACGGCCTGCGCTGATTATACCCCGAAAGCGCCGTCAGCCAAAGCGTGGTCAGTGGCCCGGGCCAGAGCGTCCCTTGTGAAATCGGCTGTTTATGGTAGAATGCGTTGCAGCGCGCCCCTGTAGCTCAGATGGATAGAGCACTGGCCTCCGAAGCCAGTGGCCCGCGTTCGACTCGCGGCAGGGGTACACCGGAGCCCGCCTTTTCAGGCGGGCTTTTTGTATGGGCAGGGAGACCGGCTCAGACGTCAGGCGACAAAAATGTCAGCAGCTCCCGCGCCACGATCCGATAGGCCGGAGCGTACTGCGCCTCATACGCCGCCGAATGATGCACCGCCGGGTAGCCCTCTCCGGCCAGACGCGCCCCATACGCCGTCATGTCAGCGACGGCAAAGGGGAGCTCGCCCTGCGCCGCGAGCGTCAACGCCAGGGACCACGTCGCCTCGAATTGCGCGAGGGTGCCACGATGGGTGTTGGCCGTGCGCACGAACGCTTCGCCCAGCCATGCCGGATCATAGCCGGCCGCCACGTAGGGACGTAAATGCACGCGCAAGATGCGTCCATCGGCAGAAAGCGGATCCACCAACGGCTCAGCGGGACCGCGACCCAGCGCCGCGATTTCGTCGAGCAACCGCCGGCGGGCAGCCTGAGCGTCCGTCACGAGATGCGCGCTGCCGAAACAGGCCTGATGGGCCAGCTTGTACACATCCGCCAGCTGCATCAAGGGATAACGCGCCATGTGCGCCCGGAATGTCTCGGCGGTGACCGCAGGGACGACGGCCCTCATTCAGACAGCCGGGACGCCAAAGCGCCCCACCCCCCAGGCAAAGTACGCCACGAGGACCGCTACCAGGAAGAGCGCCATCCCCGCCATGAGCCCATAATCCGCCCCCTGCAACCGCGCCTCGTGCAGGTAAGTGCGTTGGGGGTCGCCGGTGAACGCTTTGGCCTGCAACACCACCTCCAATTGTTGCGATTTCACCAGCGCGCCCAGAATCAGCGGCACGGCGACGCGCGCATAGAGCGCAAGCCGCCGCGTCAACGGCAGCCGTTCCACGTCCAGGCCGCGCAGCTGCTGCGCTTCCAAAATGGCCCGCAGTTCCCCCGCCAGCAGGGGGAAAAAGCGCAGCGCCGAGGAGACGACAAAAGCGATCTTGTAGGGCACCCGCAGCTGCACCAGGCCGATCAACATGGCGTTGATGTCCGTCGTGAAGATCGCCAACGGCACCACCAGGGTCATCGTCAGCGTTTTGAAGATGATGTTCAAGCCGTAGAGGAGGCCCTCCCGCGAGAGCATCGCGCCGCCGACAAATGGCCAGGACGCGGGAAACCGCCACACCGGCGTCAGAGCCGTCTGCCCGGTGCGCGCGGTGATCAACGGTCCGGCAAAAAATCCCTGCATGAACAGGATGAAAATGAAGAAGGGCGCGAGCAAACGCAGCAGCCTCACGAGATAGCGCCACGTCACCCCCGCTGCCAGACAGGCCAGCAGCGTCGCGCCGGCCAGTATCCCGCCCCACCAGGGACTTTCCCAAAGCAGCGCGACGGTAGTGAGCACTCCCATCAGCACCAGCTTGGAGCGGAAATCCAACCGCGTGAACAGCGAATCCCGCGAGACCGTCTGCCAGCCGATCATGGCGCCCCTCCGGCGGAAGGCGACGCCGCGAGGCAGCGCGCCACCTCTTCCGGCGTGAGCAACAGCGCGGCGAGACAGAGCGCCTGTCCCAGCAGCACCGCCTGCGGCGGCGTGAGCCGGGTCTCGCGGAGCACCTCCAGCGTGTGAAAAGCCTGTCGCAGCGGCGCGTCGAGCAGCACCCGCCCCTCGCCCATCACGATCACCCGCTCGGCGTACTCCGGCATCAGGTAAAGCTGATGCGTGATGACGATGATCGTCTTCCCCTGGCGATGGAGGGCCCGGCTGAGCTCCAGGATCGCGCGCGCCCCGGCGTAATCCTGCCCCGTCGTCGGCTCGTCGAGGACGATGACCTCGGGGTCCAGGCTCAGCATGGCCGCGATGATCACCCGCGCCCGATCCCCCTTGGGCAGCGAGAGGGGATGCCGGTCAGCGACGCCCTCCAATCCCAGCGCCGTCAAAACTTTCGTCGTGCGCGCGGCAATCTCCGCCGGCGGAAAACGCAGCTGGCGCAGGGCAAACGCCACCTCGTCCGCGACGGTGGTGTTGAAAAGCTGCTGATCGGGGTTCTGGGCCACATACCCAATCCGCCGCGCCAGTGCGCCCACGGTCCAGGCGCGGCTCTCGCGTCCCCACAACATCACGCGCCCCGCCGTCGGCTCCAGCAGACGCAGGAGATGCTTGACCAACGACGTCTTGCCCGCGCCGTTCTGCCCCACGATGAGGACGTATTCGCCGGGATGAAACGCCAGGTCAATGCCGGTGAGCGTCGGCGTCCCGTCCGTAAAGCGGTGCTGCAAGCCCTCGACGGTGATGATGGGCGCGGCCAGCGGACGGGGGGCCGGGGGCTGCGGAAGGGGCTCGCGCGCCGGGCGGGGAGGCAACGCCGCCAGTCCTTCTTCCAGACGCACGGGAAGTCGCGCCGGCGGGTGAGGCAACAGGGAAAAGGTCTTCGCCACCTGCGGGGGACGGAGCCGGTGCGATTCGATCAACGCCACCTGGCTGTAGAGCTCCGCGGGCGTCCCTTCCGCCACGAGCCGCCCCTCATCCAGGAGCACGAGGCGATCCGCGTATTCGGCGAGCTCTTCGGCAGCGTGACTTGCCAGCACCACCGTCATCCCCTGCTCGCGGTTGAGCGCGCGCAGCACCTCGAAGACTTCCGCCGCGCCTCGGGGATCCAGCTGCGAGGTCGCTTCGTCAAGCACCAGCAGCTCCGGCATGATCGCCAACGCGGCGGCAATCGCCAGCCGCTGCTTTTGTCCGCCGGAAAGCTCGTGGGGATGGCGCTTTTCCAATCCGGCAAGTCCCACGGCTCCGAGAGCGCGCGCGATCCGCTCACGCATGAGTGGCCGGGGGGTGCGGAGATTTTCCAGGGCGAAGGCGACCTCATTTTCCACGGAGGTCGCCGTCAATTGCGTTTCGGGGTCCTCGAAGACCATGCCGACACGCGCCGCGAGCGCGCTGACCGGCTGTTCGACCGTGTCCATGCCGGCGACCAGCGCCCGCCCGAAGAAGCGTCCGCCGTAGAACTGCGGCACGATGCCGCTGAGCGCCAGGCACAACGTCGTCTTCCCGGCGCCGGTCGGCCCGATCAGGCCCACAAACTCCCCGCGCCGGATTTCCAGCGAGAGGTCATATAAGGCCAGCGTCTCCGTTTGCGGGTATTGATAGGAGAGACGCTCCAGCCGGACGAGGGGACTGTTCATAGGCGCCGGAAACGTCACCTCAATACGCTGCGTGCAGGGGTTTGAGCAGCCCGGTCGCGCGCAGTCCGGCAATGACGCCCGTCCCCACAATCGCACCGATTCCACAGCGCGCCACGTGCTCCAACGGCGCCGCCGGCGCCATCAGCCACCAGTTCTCGGCGGGCCAGTTGTAGGCAAAGTAGACCCAACAGGCCGAGGTGAGATGGGCCAAGCCGCTGCTGATCCACGTCCCCACGAACAGCGCGACTCCCACCTGCCGCAGGTTGGGATGTCGCAGCCAGCGCGCGCACCAGGAACGCGCCGGCAAGAAAAGCAGCAGCGCCGACCAGTCAATGAATGAGCCGGCCAGCACTGCCCACGGATTTGCGCCGTTCTGGACGATGGCGCGACCGCCGTAGAGCAGGTAGGTCACGCCGAAGAGCATCGCCAGCGGCAACGCCCAACGGCGTCGCGTATCGGTCGCGCCGAGCACGCCCGCCGCGAGCGCGCCCGCCGCCGCCCCCACCACCGACGCGATGGGGAGGGTGGTATTCTGCGGGTTGAGGAAAACGCCGATGAGCACGCCGATGCCATTGGCCAACGCCCCCGCCAGCGGGCCTAACAACCAGCCGGTCAAGCCATAAAGTCCCTGGCTGAGGGGAAAACTGCGGCCAAAACCGATGACCACCGAAAGCGGCAACGGCACGATCGTAAACGCGATCATCACCGCCGCCAGGGCCGCCACGTAGGCAATCGGCGCCCCGTCGAGGGTCGCTCCCCCCTGACGCTGAATGGATCGCTCTTCACCGGAAGGAATTGGGGCATCCATAATGTATGACTCCCTTCTTAGCAGGTTGAACCTCAATAGGCGGGTCTCGAAGGCCTGCGGCTGATACCGGCAACGTAGAGATAAAGGGTGAGCGCGAAGTAATAGATCGGGAACAGGATGCTGCCCCACAGGAGCAGCGCCGGCGCCTGCTCGAAGGTAATGAGCAGCGCCAGCAGGCTCACGGCCCACAACAGGCTGAAGCACAGGGTGATGCGCCGCAGCGGCTTGCTTTTCCAGGTGGGGTATTTGAGGGGAATCCACACCATCACGGCCAGCACCGCCAATGTCGTCGCCGCAACGATCGGCGGCACGCGGAAGAGAGTCATGTAAAAGATGGCGATATTCCAGTACGAGGGAAAACCGGTGAAATAGCCATCGTCCGTTTTGGCAGCCTCGTGGCAAAAGCCGTAGGCCGAGGCGATGAGCACCAATCCCAGCACCGGCACCCCCGCGCCGGCAACTATCCCGAAGCGATAGGCAAACAGCACCGGAATGAGGGTGTAGTTGATGTAGTCAGTGATGTCATCCAGTTTGCGCCCGTTGAAGGCCGGCGTCCAGTAGCGCACCTGCCAGCGCCGCGCCAGCGGACCGTCCGTCGCGTCAATGGCCAGGGCCACGCCCAACCAGATAAAGACCTCATGAGCCTTGCCCGCCATCAGGGCCTGCAATGCCAGAAATCCCGCCAACAGGCCCAGACTGGTGTAGAAATGCACCGTCCAGGCGCGCAGGATGGGAACATGCCGGGAGAACTTGATCACAGGCACGGCTAAAGAATTCTCAGTGCTCACTTTTCGACCTTTCTCCTCACGAATTGGGAAATACAAACGCTCTGTGGAAATACGCTGGGCCGTATTATAGCCCAAAACGCTGGAGTGACAGGCAAAGAGGAGGGACGGAAGACTCTCCTCAGCGGCGCGCGCCTGGAATTCATGGGCGAACATGGTACAATACGGCTTCAGCTATCACGCAACGAGGGATTTCATGACCGAACAATCTGAGTCACGCAAACCGTTGGGATGGACCTATGGAGGGCAGGCGCTCATCGAGGGGGTGCTGATGCGCGGCCCACACGTCGCCGCCGTGGCCGTGCGCCATCCCGATGGGGCCATCCAGGTACAGACGCAGTCGCTGGGGCAGCTCTACACGGGGCCATTGAGCAAAATCCCGTTCCTCCGCGGGCTGCCCATGCTGTGGGATTCGCTGGGGCTGGGGATGAAAGCCCTCTTCTACTCCGCGGAGGTCGCCGGCAAAGCCGAGGATCCCAATTTCTCGCTGCAGGGAGCTGCCGGGATCGGCACGGGGCTGGTGTCGCTCCTGTTGGGACTGGGGCTCTTCATGGTGCTGCCGTCGTTCGTGGCCGGGCTCCTGATCCCCGATACCCAGGCGCTGCTCTTCAACCTCGTCGAAGGGATGATCCGCCTGGCGCTGCTCGTGGGGTACATGGCCGCCGTCGGCCAGATGGCGGAGATCAAGCGCGTCTTCGCCTATCACGGCGCGGAGCATAAAACCATCAATGCCCACGAGGCCGGCGCGCCCCTCACCGTCGCGGGAGTACGCCCCTTCACTACCGCCCATCCGCGATGCGGCACCGCCTTTCTGTTGTTGGTCGTCCTGATTTCCATCCTCGTCTTTGCCCCGTTGGGGAAGCCGCCGCTGCTCATACGGTTGGCCTCGCGCCTGCTCTTGATTCCCGTCATCGCCGGCATCGCTTACGAGCTCTTGCGCTTCACCGGCAAGCACGCCAGCCATCCGCTCGTGCACGCGATCATCGCTCCCAATCTCGCGCTCCAACGGCTCACGACGCGGGAACCAGACGATACCATGTTGGAAGTGGCCCTCGCGGCCCTGAACGCCGTCTTGGAAGGCGAGGCGGCTATACCGGGATAAACGGCTCTCCATCGCGCCTTGAGCACCTCGCAGAAAGCCACACCGGCGGGTCAGGTAGCGCTTTTTCAACCTGATAAGCCGGTGTACAATAAAGGTATGCTAGATTCTACGATTCAACAGCGCCGAGCGACGTCGCGCAAAACGATCTTGCCTCTGTGCTCCGTCCTGATGCTATGGCTGCTCCTATGGCTGAGCGCCTTTGGGGACGTCGCTCCTGCCCTCGCGCAATCCCCGCCCCCCCAGGTACTCCTGGTGCGCGGCGATCATCAATATCCCCCCTACGAATTTCTGAAGAACGGCCAACCTACCGGCTTCAATGTGGAACTGTTCCAGGCAGTGGCCAGGGTGATGGGGCTCAATGTGCAGATCAGCCTCGGTCCCTGGGCCGAGGTCCGTGCGCAGCTGGAAAACGGCGAGATTGACGCCCTCACGGGCATGGCTTACTCCCCGGAGCGCGACAAGTTGGTGGATTTCACCACGCCGCACTCCACACTGTTCTTCGATCTGTTCATGCGCCGCGATAGCGAGCTCCACGACCTGGAGGACCTGACCGGCAAAAGTATTATCGTCCAAAGCGGCGGATTGATGCACGATTATCTGCGCGATAACCATCCCGAAGCCACCGTGATCACCGTGCCAGATGCGCCGGATGCGTTACGGCTGCTGGCAGTGGGACAGTATGATGGCGCGCTGCTCAACAAGATGCAGGGGCTGTATTTCATCAACGAGTTGGGCTTAAGCAACCTCACCCACGCGGGGCTGGAACTGCTTCCCCGCCGATACAGTTTTGCCGTCGCCGAAGGCAACGTCGAGCTCCAGCAAACGCTTGACGTCGGGCTGGCCATCCTCAAACAGACGGGCGAATACCGGCAGATCTACGACAAGTGGTTCGGGATCTATGAGAAAGGCGATCAGCTGGCGCTGTTGCGCCGTTACTGGTGGGTACCGGTCGGAATCCTGGCGTTGCTTGCCTTAAGCTTGCTCTGGTCCATGATCCTGCAGCGGGAGGTGCGCTCGCACACGGCGGCCCTTCAACGCCGCCATCAGGAGCTGGCGCTGCTCAACCGGATCATCATGGCTGCAGCCTCCACCATGGATGTGACCAAAGTGCTCGAGGTGCTGTGTCGTGAGCTCGCGCTCGCCCTCAACCTGCCCCAGGTGGCCGCGAGCCGGGTTGTGCCGGGGCAAGAGTACGTGGAAATCGTGGCCGAATACTGCGAACCCGGACGCCCCCCGGCCCTGGGCGATCGCATTCCCATCACCGTGCCTTCGACCGCCTATCTGCTGGAACACCAACAGCCGTTGTTCATTGCCGACGCCCACAACGATCCCCAAGTGACAGGCCTGGAAGAGATCGTCGAGAGGCGCGGGATCGCGTCGCTGTTGCTCGTGCCTATTGTCGTGCGCCATCGCGTGATCAGCACCCTGGGATTGGATTCGATCACGCCGCGCAAGTTCACTCCCGAAGAGCTGGCGCTGGTGGAAAGCGCGGCGACTTCGGTGGGGCAGGCGCTGGAAAGCGCGGAGCTCCATCAGGAATTGCAGCGCCGCGCCGAGGAATTGGAAGCCACGGTCGCCCAACGCACGGCGGAACTTCAACGCGCCCTGGCAGCGGCCCAGGCCGCCGACCGCGCCAAATCCGAGTTCGTCAGCAATGTGAGCCATGAGCTGCGTACACCGCTGACCAGCATCCTGCTCTATCTCCGCCTGTTGGAGCAGGGCGATCCGAGGCAGCACGGCGCCTACATGCAAGCCCTGTTGCGTGAGGCAAAACGACTGCAATATCTGATCGAAAGCCTGCTCCAGATTTCCCGGCTCGACCTGGGCAAAGTAGAGCCGCGCTTCGAGACGATGGACATGAATCACATGGCGCTGACCCTGGTCAATGACCGGCAGCAGCTCTTCGCCAGCAAAGGGATCCAGCTGCGCTGCAATCTGGCGCCGGCGCCGCTGCCGATCATGGCCGACCCCGACCTGTTGGAGCAAGTGCTCACCAATCTCCTCACCAACGCCATGAACTACACACCAGAGGGCGGACAGGTAGAGCTCGCCACCCGCCTCGTCGAAGACAATGGCCAGCTCTGGGTGACCGCAGCGGTGAAAGACACCGGGCTGGGCATCCCGCCAGAAGAACAGGCCAGGTTGTTCCTGCGATTCCAGCGCGGCAGTGCGAGTGAAATCCTCAACGTGCCCGGCACGGGGCTGGGATTGTCCATCAGCGCCGAGATCATGAAACTGCACCGCGGGCACATCACCGTGGAGAGCGCCGTGGGCAAGGGCAGTGTTTTTACCGTCTGGCTGCCGGTAACTCCTTGACCTGACGAAAATACAAGCGCTGAACAGTCACAAAAAGAACAGCGGGGCGAACAAAATCGCCCCGCTGTAGTTGATGCAAACTGGCCTGTTACCAGGAACGGCCGCCGCCGCGACGATCACGATCCCCACCCCGGGGACGCCCACCGCCGCCAGGGCCACTGCGGAACCCACCACCACCGCTGCCACCGCGGTCCTCGCGCGGGCGGGCGATGTTCACCGTGAGGTTCCGACCCTGGTACTCGTAGTTGTTGAACTTGGTGATGGCTGCCTGCGCAGCTTCAGCCGTTTCCATCTCGACAAAGCCAAAGCCCTTGGAACGACCCGAATCGCGATCCTTGATCAATGCCACGGATTGCACGGCGCCGGCCTGAGCGAAGAGCTCGCGCAAGTCTTCTTCGGTAATCGAATAGGGCAGATTGCCAACGTACAGTTTAGACTCCATTTCCTCAATTCTCCAGTTTTGTTTGATTGTTTGCCGGCCGGTGCTGTGGATGACAGATTCGACTTCCTACTCCTGACATACGACATGCTCATCCGGTACGGGCGCGTGAACGACAAGTTGAACCGATGGATAAACCCTTCACTCTCAGAAGCGCTACCTTGTGCGCCATACCAATCAGGCCATAAAACTCCTTTCACTCAAACCAACGGCCCTTGTCTTATGCACCTTCCAGCTGCTGCCTGATATGATAGTACAGTCCAACGGTCTTTATTATACTCTAAACTACTCGAAATACAAGCAACTCAAGAGGTACATTTGGGATGAGTAGGCCCGCCACTAAACCACCCTGAAATATCAGGGCGACGAGGTCGCAAAACTGACTTGCGGCTGATCGCGGGTGAGCAAGGCCACCTGCGTGTCCCCCTTGCAAAAGCGCGCGACGAGTTCCGAAATCTCCCGGCAAATGGCTTCGACCTCGCCGCGAGTGACGGGCGGCAGGCCATCCACGTTGAACTCCAGCGCCCGCGTCTCCGGCGTGACGAGGGTGTGCTGCGCCTGTCGCCAGCTCCAGCGCCGGGTGAGGACGACATCCCCTTCCACAAAGATAAATTCGCCGGGCAGGGGATGTTCGAGCTCCTCAGAACCAAAGGGGATGAAGACCTCCTCGCCGGTCGCCGGGCGCAACGCAATGTCTTGCGTCAACACGTCAATGGCATGTCCGCCGATGGGCAGTAGATGCCGTAAGGAAATCACCGTGCCGATGTCCACCAGCGCGTTGATCGTGGGGAGGTCCTGCCCGCGCAGCACACGCCGCAACAGCGCCTCGATGGAGGGACGGAAATCGCCGGGCTTGTAGCCCAGGGTGCGGAAAGCCTCACGCCATGCGGCGATGCGCGGCTGCGCCGTGAGGGTGTCGAGCGTCAGCCGGGCGCGCGCCTCGGCCTCGGCGGCGCGCAAATGCGCGACCAACGCGGGAGGCGAGTCGCCGTTTTGCACCTCGTAAGCAAAAACCACGCCTCGCACATAGTCGGGAAAGCGATCGAAGACAGCCGGCTCAATGGTGTAGTGGAGATTGGACATAAAGACCTCACCTCACTCTCAAAATATAGATCAAAGTGGAGCGCGAGCAAGAATTGGCGGCGCCTATGTCGGTAACGTGCGCCCTTTCCAGCGGACGCCGCCGTAACGGGCCCGCCAGTAAATCGCCTGTGAGGCAATGATCGCCATCAGGATGACGGAGATCGGCAATCCCAACGCATCCCTTACCCGCTGCCGGCTGAAAGCCGCCGTCAGCGCGCGAACGCCTACCCCCAGCGCCATCATAGAGAGGGGCCAGAGCGGCCATCCCGCCAGCGGCCACGCCCATCCCAACGCCAACCAGAACCATGGGAACAGGAACAATCCCCAGTGAAAGGCCCACGAGAGGAGCAGCAGGAGGATGCTGTTGCCGTGGCCAGCGAGGATGTTCTTGGCAAAACCGTCCCGCACTTCCGCCCAATTGTGGTACATGCGGCAACGGATCAGGCCAGCACCGTCGGCAGCACGCAAGCGGAAGCCGCAGCGTTTGATGGCTTTGGCCAGGGCCATGTCATCAATGAGGGTGGAGCGGATGGCGGCGTGACCGCCGCTGGCTGCATAAGCGGCGCGGCGAAAGGCCAGGCACTGTCCGATCGCTGCGGTGAACACCGGCCAGGGGATGTGATGCACGGCCAGAACCGGCAGGTAGCCGACGACGACAAAAGCCAGCAGCGACACGACCAGGCGCTCGCTCCAGGTGACCGTCTCCTGAGTGGGCCACACGGTCAGCAAATCGGCGCCGCGACGCTCCATCTCTCCGACCAATCGTGAGAGCGCGCCCGGCTCCCAAAGGACATCGGCGTCGGTGAAGACCAGAATCTCGCCCTGCGCCACGTCCGCCAGCTGATGACAGGCCCAGCTCTTGCCCATCCACCCCTCCGGCAGCGGCGCTCCCTGCAGGACGCGCAAGCGCGGATCGTCCGGCGCCGCGGCTCGAGCGCGCTCCGCCGTGCCGTCGCCGGAATGGTCATCGAGGATCAAGAGCTCGAAATTGGGGTAATCCTGCGCCAGAAGTCGGCGCACCGTCGCGCCAATGACGGTGGCCTCATTGCGGGCGGGGATCAGGACGGAGACGCGAGGACTCACGACGGGCAGCGGTGACTTCGATAGGCGCGGGAAGGTAAAGACGTTGAGCAGCGTAATCGCCGCCATGAGAAGGAGCATAAAAGTGGCCGCAAAAAGTAGCCATAACCAGACCGTCATGCCTTCTTCCTCCAACGCAGTCGCGGCCTTCTGCGCAGGTCATCCCGGTAGCGCCAGAGGACGAGCGCCGCGTTGAGCGCCAGGATGAGCCAGAGCACAGCGTCGGCGCGGGAGAGCGCCAGGTAGCCGCCGATGCAGGCGAAACCAAACGCCACCGCCCAGAAGGGGAGGTCCTGAAGGGCATATCCCAGGGACATCCCTGCCGCGCCCACCAGCGTCGCCATCCCGTAAGTCAGGCCGATCCAGATGCCGCCGGTCGTCGCCACGCCCTTGCCGCCGCGCCCATGCAAGAACGGCGAGAAGACGTGTCCCAACACCGGCGCGAGGGCAATCGGCACCAGAGGCCAGCCGGCCACGCCGTAGATCACGTGCGCCAGGGCCACCGGCAGCGCCCCTTTGAGCATGTCCAGCAGCATGGCCATGGCGGCCCAGGCTTTGCTGCCGGAGCGCAACACATTCGTCGCGCCGGGGTTGCCATCCCCTACCGTGCGGATGTCCGTTCGCAGCGCCGCCTTCCCGATCAGCAACGAGAAGGGGATCGCACCAAGGAAGAAACCCAAAAGCGACCAAAACAACGTTGGCATTGAACCCTCCAAAAGTCATGGCTTTGACTCGCAGTTCGCAGCTCGTTACGCGCACCTATCTCCCCGCCAGTGCCACGGCCAGCCCCATCGCCAGGAAGCCCACGAGCGCTGAACCGCGCAAGCCCCAGAAAGCCGCCTGTCCGATGGTCTCCAGGAGCCAGGTGAGGAGGTAGACGATGAACAGCGGCAGCAACGGCAGCCCCGTCGGCCCGATGATGGCCGTCATCACCGCCGAGGCGAGGATCCAGCCCACAAAGTTGAGCCAGGGGATGCCAAAATAGCCGCCGGGCTGTTCCCACTCCCAGAAGCCCCAGTGCACCATCTGCGGGTCGAGGAACAGGTCCCACGCAGTGAAGACGGCCCCCGCAACAAGCGCGGTGAGCCAACGGGAGGCGCCGCCCGTGATGAGGGTCGCCACGGCCCAGGAAGGGGGCAGCATCATCAGCCAGGCGAGGGGGATGAGCCAGGGCACGCCGCCCAACTGCGGTTGCAGGCGCGGGGTGTAGTGATAGCGTCCAAACGGCAGGCCGGTGTGCGAGCCGACAAATTCCACGAGCCAGCTCAGCGCCACGACGACTGCCGCCACTCCCAGAACGCGCGGCAGGGACCACGCCGTCGCCAGCAGGGCGAGCACTGCCGCTGCCTGCAACAACACGCCGACGACGATACCCACGCGCTCCGCCCGCGCTCCGCCGGTCCATTTGAGGATGGGCACGGAGATCATCTCCAGGGTCCAGAGACCCGTCAGCGCCTGCACCGCCAACGGCAGCGCCAGGAAGGCGTCCCCAAGGGCAAAAAACGGAAAATTCATGGGCGCGGCTCCTCGGACAAGAGCAGTGAGAAGAGAGCTGTCACTGTCTCTGCTCACGATTCACATTTTCGCGCTTGCAGGAGGCGGACCAGCACATGACGTCTCCCCTAAACCCGCCGCAACAGCTTCAGCCGCAACCACGCCGCGATGAAGGGAACCGGCGGGACGGTCGCCATGAGCTGCAGGTTCTCCCCTGGCGGACCCTCCTCATCCAGGAAGCGCAGCAGTCTATCAAGAGGGTTTTTGCTGAACAGATCGGCGAAGATGCGTTCGGCCAGATCACCGCGCCGGTAGAGGATCTGCAACAGCAGGCTGTCGAAGAGGTGATAGCGCCCCGGCGACGCGGGCACGTCGAAGGGGTGGCCATGCGCTGCGAGCGAGCGCACGATGGCGCGGGAATCCTGCGCGGTCCGCAAAAAGGCGAACCCCGAGGAGGCTTTGACCCGTCCCCCGCGCGTGCCGATGCGCATCACGGCGCGCCCCGCCCGGCGCGGGAACGGCTGATCCGTCATCGGGATGACGCCGTCTTCCGTGGCCACGACGCGAAAGTCATACACACCCAACACATCACGGATGTAATCCCGCAGCGCCGTCTCATAGTCCGCCTGGGAAAGCAGCCGCGCCGAAAAGAGCGTGAATTCCACCAACGCGCGGCGCTCGGAGAAGGGCAGGATGTACATGAAGCGCATCCCGTCCCACCCCAGGGCGTCGCGTTGCGGCGTGCGGAAATCAAAGAGCGTGACGCTCTGCGGGTCGAAGCACGGCGTCTCCGTCTCGATCTCCCAGCCGAGGAAGTGCTGTTGCAAATAATGGTAACGGCGTGTGGCCTGGGGCGGCAGTCCGGCAGCAGCGGCGACGACCGCGGGGGTGTATTCCCGCCATAGCCAGCGGCTGTCGAAGGCCCAATCAGCCGTGAAGGCGCGTCCATCCACCACGACTTCTGCCCCCGAGCTGCCGTCGGCCACGCTTTCGATGTGGCCCTGGAGCCGGGTGACGTTGGGCAACGCGGCAAAGGTCTCGCGGCTGTAGGCGTAGAGATCAAGGCCGCGCAACATGGTGTAACGATAGGGCGCGAGCGGCAGGATGGCGTCGTAGCCGCCGCCGGTAAAACGAAGGCGCTCCCAGCTGGCATACAACAGCGGTTCGAAGGGATGGGGACCGACGAGCCAGGAACACCAGGTGCGGTCGTTGGTCTCTTTGGCGTCTTGATCCACAATGAGAATCGAACGCTCGCGGAGCGGGCTTTGCAGCAGCGCGTGCGCCAGGTTCAGCCCCGCCGAGCCGCCTCCCGCCAGGATGAAATCATAATGGGACATTCAACGTCCTCACCGGAGCTTCATCTTGGCATATTTCTTGGGCGCGTAGAGGAAGCCAAAAGAGAGCGCGCCCTCTTTGGTCGCCACGCTGTGATGCACACGATGTGCGTTGATGATGTCCTTGAAGTACTTGCCGCGCGGCTTGAAATGCAGCGCTTTCACCCGCCCGTGAAACATGAAATCGTGGAAGGTGAAATAGCCTGCGCCGTAGAGCATTACCCCGAAACCCGCAGCGGCCAACGGTTGGATGCCGTAATACAGGCCGCTGTAGATGAGCCCAAAAGAAAGGCCGGCAAAGAAGAGAGCGAAGAGGTCATTTTTCTGCAAGCGTCGCCCACTGCTGCGATGGTGATCCTCATGGAGGACCCACAAGAAGCCATGCATGACGTATTTGTGCAACGCCCAGGCGACACCCTCCATGGCGATTGCCGAAGCCAGGAAAACCAGCACATTGATCACGGTATTCATAGGTCACCTCAAAGATGTCAGTCCGCAAATCCCAACTCTAAAAACCTTTGGGCCCGAGCTGTGATACGTCCGAATCAGTAGCCGGTGAACATGGCCCGACGCCAGATGCCCGGTAGGAGGCGCAGCTTGTCCCCCGCGCTGAGGTGCGACCGGCGAGTGAGATTGTCCATCCCATGCGCCTCCAGGTCAGTGAGGATGGCGCCGTAGAGTTCGGCAGCTGCGGCGATGCCCAAACGTCCATCGCGGTGCAACAGGGCGATGCCCGGCAGCGACTCCTGGTACAGGTGGCGCACTCGTTCGATCTGAAAGCGCATGAAAGCGCGCCAGCGCGCGTCCACGCTCCCTGCGGCGATGGCGGATTCCGTAATGCCGAAATCCGCCAGCTCTTCCAACGGCAGATACAGACGTCCCATCGCCCAATCCTCGCCGACATCGCGGAGGATGTTGGTGAGCTGCAGGGCCACACCAAGTTTGACGGCGTAGGGGATGGCCTCGGGACCGCTGAAGCCCGTCACGTACATAGACATCAGGCCGACGGTGGAAGCCACCCCGTAGCAATATTCCGTCAGTTCAGCGAACGTGTCATAGCGCATCTGGACCAGGTCCCGCGCCACGCCGTCGAGCAACTGTTCCGCATAGACCACGGGAATTCCATATCGCAGTTGCGTGTCACGCCAGGCAATGACAAGCAGATCGTCCGGCGCCGGGCAATCATGCAACGCCCGCCGGCGCCAGGATTCCAGTGCTGCCAGGGACGCCGTTTCGACATGATCCACCAGGTCATCGCTGAGACGACAGAAGGCATAGAGCGCCCGGGCCGCGTCACGTTTGGCGCGCGGCAGCAAGCGCGAGGCCAGGCGGAAGGTGCGGCTGTGCTGGCGGATGACGTCGGCGCTGGCGCGATATGCGCGCTTCAACAAAGCGACAGGCACAGCCTCACAGGAGGACGGCGGCGCTGCCTCCAATCCCCGATAAGCCCAGTCCAGCAACCGGCGTTCCCAAGAATTCGTGTCTATTGTCATCGGTCAAAAGTGACGGGTAATGGGCGACGGGAAATGCAAGATGGCCAGCTCACAAAGGCTGCTCCCGCTTCAGGCGCTCCTCGATGAGCATGGCCGAAAGCAACACGATGGGCACTCCGGTGCCGGGATGGGTGCTCGCGCCGACGAAGTAGAGATTCTTATACCGCTTGTGGCGGTTGTGCGGGCGCAGATACCCCACCTGCATGACGTTGTGACTCAGGCCAAAGGTAGCGCCCTTGGCCAGGTTCCAGATGCGGCGGTAGTCCGGCGGCGTCAGCGTCTCTTCCAGGACGATGCGCTCCTTGAGGTCCGTCAGCCCGATACGGGACAATCGCTGGAAGACCCACTCACGGGCGCGCGCCTGCAAGGCCGGGAAATCCTGATCGCGCTGCGAGTCGAGATGTCCCGTAGGAACCAGCACCATCAAGGCATCGGCGTCCGGCGGCGCAAACTCCGGGACGGTGCGCACCGGCGCGTGAATGTAGAACGAGGGTTCGGTGGGCAGCAGGTGATCATGGAAAATCTCCGCAAAGGATTTCTTATACACGTGATCCGAGAGGAAAACGTTGTGGTGCAGCAGCTTGTCGGTGCGCTCACCTTTGACGCCCCAATAAAACATCAACGTCGAGGAGGTGTACTTGAGCTTGTCCATGCGTGGGGCTGCCGGGTCGCCGGGCAGCAGCTCGGTGTAAGCGTAGGGGAGATCGGCGTTGACGATGACGACATCCGCCCGGAGCTGCTCGCCATTTTCCAGCGTGACCCCGACCGCGCGCCCCTCCGCCGTGTCCACCCGTTTGACGGGCGCATTGTAATGAAAGGTCGCGCCGAAGCCTTCCGCGATTTTCGTCAGGCTGGTGATGATGGAATACATGCCGCCGCGCGGGTACCAGACGCCCTCGATCATCTCCGTGTACTGCAACAGCGTGTAAGTCGCGGGAGCTTCAAAGGGACTGAGACCCAAATACATGTTCTGGAATGTGAACCCGGCACGCAGACGGCGGTCTTTGAAATGCCGGGAGGTCTCGGTGTAATGCATCACCAGCGGCTTGAGCTGGAAGAGCAGCGGCAGATTCGCCGGGGTGAAGAAATCGAAGAAGCTGTAAAAGTTCCGCCCCACGAATTGCTCCAGGGACTTGCGATAGCGCATCGCGCCATCGGCGATGAACCGTAACAGCTGCTCCGAAGCAGCCGGCTCGATCGCCTCCAGTTGCTCGTGCATCAGATGCATGTTGCTGCTCAGATCGAGCATTGAGCCGTCGTTGAAATGCACACGATACGTCGGATCAATCCGTACCAGATCCAGATGATCTTCCATCCGCTCGCCCAACGCCGCATAGGTCGCGGCAAAGGTAGGCGGCATGAGGAAGAGCGAAGGTCCCGTGTCAAAGAAAAAGCCATCGCGCTCAATAGTCGAAGCCCGGCCGCCGGGGCGATCCGTCTTCTCCAACACGGTGACTTTGTACCCGGCCTTTGCCAGACGGGCCGCCGTAGCGATCCCCCCTACACCCGCACCGACGATCAGCACTGTTTTTGTCATAAGAGCCTCCTGAGAAATGTGCGAAAAAGCGAAAAGGCGAAAAAGCAAGAAAGCGAAAAGGCGAGAAGGCGGAATGGCAAAAAAACGAACCGGGAACGGTCACGCTCCGGCGCCGCGTGCAGCCTCACAGGCAAAATCGAGCACTGCCGCACCCTCGAAACGCCCGTGACGCAGGTCGTCGAGGGCGGTGTTGGCTGCAGCGAGGGGATAACGCCGCACGGTCGTGCGCACCGGCACGCGCGGCGCGAGCGCCAGAAATTCCTCGCCATCCTGCCGGGTGAGATTCGCCACCGAGCGGATGTGGCGCTCTTCCCACAACAGGCGATAGGGGAACGCGGGGACATCGCTCATGTGAATGCCCGCGCAGACGACTACGCCACCTTTGATGACCGCTTGCAGCGCCAACGGCACGAGCGCCCCCACCGGTGCGAAGAGGATCGCCGCGTCGAGCGGCTCCGGCGGCAACACATCCGAATCGCCGGCCCAAACCGCGCCCAGCTGCCGGGCGAAGGCCTGGGTCGCGGTGTCACCGGGACGGGTGAAGGCGTAAATCTCACGTCCCTGGGTAACCGCCAGCTGCGCCAGAATGTGCGCGGCGGCGCCGAATCCATACAGGCCGATGCGCCGCGCGTTCTCCCCCGCCAGGCGATAGGCCCGATAGCCGATCAGCCCGGCGCAGAGCAACGGCGCCTGCTCAGCGGGGTCGCCCTCGCCCAAGGGAAAAGTGTAGCGCGCATCCGCAACCGCGTATTCCGCATAGCCGCCATCGAGAGTGTAGCCGGTGAAACGCGCCGCCTCGCAGAGGTTCTCCTGTCCCTGCCGGCAGAAACGACAGGTCCCGTCGGTGTATCCCAGCCAGGGGACGCCCACCCGCGCGCCGGGCTCGAACCCCGTCACCCCGGCGCCGACGGCGACCACCTCCCCCACGATCTCATGTCCCAGAATCAGCGGCAGTTTGGGATGCGGCAGGTCGCCGTCAAACACGTGCAGGTCAGTGCGGCAGACGCCACAGGCGCGGACGCGCATCAAGACTTGCCCGCCGGCGGGGCGAGGGACGGGGAGTCGCTCCAACGTCAGCGGAGCGCCCGGCGCATGTAACACCATCGCGTCCATGAGTGCGGGAATAGTCCGCATGGGCTCCTCCTCGGAAAATTGAGAGCAGCGAGTCAGCGGTCAGCAGTCAGCGAATCAGTGAAAAGGCGAAAAGGCGAATCAGCGAATCACTCACGTTTTCACGTGGGCATCTTCGCACGTGGGCACGTTCGCACCTTCGCACGTGCCCATGTTCCCACGTCATGTTTGCCATCGGGGCTGCACCGCAGGAACATGTCCACTCTCAGGAAATATCATACTCATAACCGGAGATTTGACAAGGTGAACAAAAGATAGTAGTCGCGACGGAAACTGCATCCATTTCGTGCGCGCATCGCGCGGCGATGCGCAATCGCGCCTGGCGATTTAGAAGCTGGCGTCCGCCGGCATCCCGGGCTTGAGGAGCAGCTCCGGATTTTCGAGGTGAATCCGCACGGCGTAAAACGTATTGAGGCGTTCCTCGGCCGTCGCCACGTTGCGCGGCGTGAACTCCGGCTCGTCACTGATGTGCATGACCTGCCCTTCGAAGCTGCGATCGGGGAAAGCGTCCAGCGTCACCTGCACACTCTGGCCGAGTTGCACCTCGCCGACGCGGTTTTCCGGGACATATACCTCGAGCGTCACCACGCTCAGATCCGCCACGGTGAGAATCGTTGCTGCAGGCGCGGCCAACTCCCCCACCCGCAACACCTGATTCACCACCACCCCATTCAGGGGGCTGGTGAGCGTGCACTTTGCCACCTTGACCCGCAACACGTCCGCCTCCGCCTCGGCCTGCCGGACTTTGGCTTCGGCCACGGCGAGCTCCTCCGCGGCCGGGCCGGCCAGCAGGTCCTCGAGCTGTGCCTGCGCTACCGCCACGCCCGCCTCAGCGGCGTGATATTTCCCCTCGGCCGCGCGGGCCTGCACTTCGTAGCCCAACGGATTCCGGCGGATGGCAAGCAGCTGGGCCAGAAGCGTTTTCGCCGTCTGCTCATCTCCCTGAGCGGCAGCCAGGGCTTCCTGCGCCGCGCGCAACTCCCATTCCGTCGCGCGCTGACGGTCATAACGATATTGCACATTCCGCAGATCCACATCGGCCTTCTGAACCCCCTGTTCCGCCAGCGCCACCTGCGTCCGGGCCGCGACAATCTGCGTTTCCAGCTCCTGCGGATGCTGCAGCTGGGCGAGCGCCTCATCCCAGGCGCGCCGCGCCCCCTCCTGCTGAGCTTCCGCCAGGGCGAGCGCCGCTCGCGCCGCCGCGATCTCCGCCGGATACGCCCCCGCTCGGAGCGCTTCCAGGTCCGCCCGCGCCACGCCGACGCCGGCCTCAGCGGGTTGCAGCTGCAATTCCCAGGGGGTCGCATCCAGGCGCGCGAGGACCTCGCCCTCTGTCACGGATTGCCCGAGCTGCACGGGGATCTCCGCCACCCGTCCGCCGAGCTCGCTGCTGATCCGCACTTCCATCGCCCGAATCGTCCCCGAAGCCACCAACGGCGGTTTCTCCGCATTGCCCAATCCCGCCGAACAGCCCGCCAGCGCCCACGCGCTGAACAACACCACCACGACGAGCCACGGCCTGAGGCCGGCCCGCTTGAAGCCGCCGCCAGGCCGCAGCACTAAAGGCGCATCAGATAATCCCGCTCTCATCGCTCTGTCTCCTCAGCAAATCAGCAAATCTCAAAATCACTTGCATGGCAAATGTAGCGCAAACTTCAGTTTGCTCTCAAGCTGCCCCGGAATGAATTCCGGGGCTGATACGTCCCAAACAACGCGCTTCAGCGCGGTCGGCTCCTGTCAGGCCGGGGATTCCATCCCCAGCCAAACCGATGAGCTGTCGCAGCCTCTGCTCACGACTCATTGCTCACGACTCACATGACTCATTGGAAGACCACATCAGCAGGCATCCCCGGCTTGAGCCGGCCGTCGGGGTTGGGCACCCGGAGGGTGACCGCAAAGACGAGGTTTACCCGCTCCTCTTTGGTCGCCACATTGCGCGGCGTGAACTCCGCCGTCTCGGAAATGTGCACCACGCGCCCCTCAAAGGTCTCGCCGGGGAAACTATCCACCGTAATCCGCACGGGCTGATCGAGGTAGACCTCCCCCAACCGCGTCTGCGGGATGTAGACGACGAGCTGCAGGCGATTCAGGTCCGCCAGCGTCAGCAACGTCGCCCCGGCGACCGCGACCTCGCCGCGATTGACGGGGACGGCCACCACCGTGCCCGTGAAGGGCGCCCGCAGCGTCAACATCTCACGCTGCTGTTGGAGGGCTTCCAGTCCCGCCTGCGCCTGTGCCCGACGCGCTTCCAACGCCGCCAGATCTGCCGGCTGCAGTCCCGCTTTCAGACCGTCCACCTGCGCTTGCGCCATGGCCACCCGCGCCTCGAGCTGTTCCTGCGTGCTCACCGCCGTATTCACGGCAGAGATGAGCGCCTGCGGATTGGCGCGCTGCGCGTAGAGATCCGCCAGTTGGGCTTCCAGCCCCTCGCGGCTGATGCTTGCGGCGTTGACGCCAATCCACGCCTGCCAGGCATAGTGTGGCGCGAGGTGCGCCGCCTCCGGTACGGTGATGTTCACCCACTTGTAAAGTTGCGGCTGCCCGTTCTCCACCACCAGTTCCCAATCGCCCCAGGTATAATCGCCATCGGGAATGACCCCCGGCGGCACAGAAGGGTCCGTGGGCAACAATTCCACCAAGTCCGGCGGCAGTTGATCGAGCACATCCTGCCAGCTGACGGGGAAACGATGACGGCCCCCCTCGCCCCACTCCGCGACCACCGCCGCGGCCGCCGGCAACATACTTTCGGCGTAATCCTTCAACGCCGCCGCCTGCGCTTCCCGATGTCGCGCCGCCTCAATCTGCTCGCGAAGCACCGCGATCTGCAAATCCAGGTCTTGCGGTGACGCCAGCAACATCTGGGTGTCGCTCACGGCTTGCCGGGCAGTGAGCAGGCCACTTTCCGCCTGCGCCAGCTGCGCCTCGGCGACGGCGATCTGCGTAGGACGCGCCCCCGCCCGCGCCTGCGCCACGCCTGCCTCTGCCACGGCGACCATCGCGGCCATGGATTCGATCTCCGCGTCAATGATCGCGGTATCGAAGCGCAACAGCACATCGCCCTGCTGCACGGTATCGGCCTCTTTGACCGCGAGCTCCGCCACCAGCCCGCCGAATTCGCTGGCGATCAGCACTTCTTCGGCCTGAATGATGCCCGACGCCTCCAGGGACTTCTCCGTCGCAGACCCCTGGACGATCCCCTGGCAGCCCCCCCATAGCAGAGACGCCGCCAGGAGGAAACTCAAAACATGCCCCGGCTTCCTCATCTCTTATCTCCTCAGCAAATCAGAAAATCAGCAAATCAGCAAATCTCAAAATCACTTGCATGGCAAATGTACCACAAACTTCAGGCTGCGCTCGAGCCATTATTTTCATTATAGAATCCGTTCCCACGTGTCCACGTGCTCACGTGCCCCACGTTCATTCATCGCGCGACTTGACAGAGGAAATGAACACATCCTCCAGCGTCGGCGCGATCCACTCGACCGCTGTGACCGCGACGTCCTGAGCGCTCAGGTAGTCCCACACCAGCGGCTTCCCGGCCCCAGCATCGGGCACCACCACGTGCAGCTGCGCGCCGTAGAGCGCCACATCCAGTAACGGCAGCTCGCCGCGCTTCTTCGCCGCCTCCAGCGCCTGCAGCGCCCGATCCGGCGTCGGCGTGTTCACCTCCAGGATTTGACCGCGCATCGCCGTGGCCTTGAGCCGCTCCGGGGAATCCAGGGCGATGAGGTGCCCCTCGCTGATGAACGCCACGCGCTGACACAGCTCCGCCTCGTCCATATAATGCGTGGTCACCAGCACGGTGACCCCCTTTTTCGCCATGGCGTAGATCAGCCCCCAGAACTCGCGGCGGCTGATGGGATCCACACCCGCCGTCGGCTCATCCAGGAACACCACCCTGGGATTGTGGACGATGGCGCAGCCCAACGCCAGACGCTGCTTCCAACCGCCGGAAAGGTGCGCCGTGAGCTCATTTTCACGCCCCTCCAGGCCCGCCATGGCGATAATCTCCGCCTGACGCTGCCGCAGCACGTCCCGTGGCAGGCCATACGCCAGCCCATAGAAACGGATATTTTCCGCAGCGGTCAAGTCTTCGTAAAGGGTGAAGAGTTGCGACATGTAGCCCACGTGCTGCTGCATGATTTTCGACTGCGTGGCCGGATCGTAGCCCAGCACCCGGATCCGCCCCGACGTAGGCCGCATCAGCCCCAGCATCATGCGGATCGTCGTCGTCTTCCCCGCACCGTTGGGACCCAGCCAGCCGTAAACCTCGCCCGCGTTGACGTGAAAACTGACGTCATCCACGGCGACGAAATCGCCAAAGCGCTTGGTCAAATGCTCGATGACGATGGGATGCTCTGTCGGCTCCGGCTCGCCGGAATGATGTGGCCAGGGGAGTCTCATGCGGCGCCCTCCCCATTTGCCTCGCGGCGACGACGGATCAACGAGATAAAAGCCTCTTCCATGCGCGGCTCGATCTCCCGAAAGCCATCATAGCGGATGCCTTCCGCACGCAACGCCGCCTCGATCTGCGGCTGACGCCGGGCGACATCGTCCACAAAGACGTGCAAGTTGGCCCCGTAGGTCTGCACTTCCAGCACCCCTTCCATGCCGGTGACCAGGCGTTGCGCGGGCGGAAAGGGCTGCGGCGCGAATTGCAATAGCCGTCCAGGCACCATCTGCTTGATGGCGGCGGGCGTGTTGCGGGCGATGATCTGCCCCTGATACAGCAGTCCCACCCAATCGCAGCGCTCGGCCTCATCCATGTAGGGCGTGCAGACAAAGATGGTCAGCCCCTGCTCCGCGCGCAAACGTCCCAGGAGATTCCAGAACTCGCGGCGGCTGACGGGATCCACACCGAGCGTCGGCTCGTCGAGCAGCACGACCTGTGGCTCATGGACGAGGCTGCACGCGAGCGCCAGCTTCTTCTTCATGCCGCCGGAAAGGCGCCCGCCCAGCCGGTCCGTAAATTTCGTCAACCCGGCAAATTCCAGGAGCGCCGGGATGCGCCGCTTCTGTTCCGCGAGGCTCACGCCGTGGACATCGGCGAAGAAGCGCATGTTCTCCATCACAGTGAGGTCGGCGGGCAGGGCGAACTGCTGCGCGATGTACCCGATCCGTTCGCGGATGGCGTAAGGGTCGCGCATGGAATCGTACCCCAGGATGGCGCTTTCGCCCGCCGTGCGGCGCAGCAACCCCAGGATGACGCGCGTCGTCGTCGTCTTCCCGGCGCCATCGGGGCCGATGAGGCCAAACGTCTCGCCGCGGCGCACTTCCAGGGTGACGCCGTCCACGGCTTGCACCGTCCCCCGTCGCGTGTGGAAGGTTTTGACCAGATTTTGAGCAGTGATGGTGACATCCATAAGAGCGATTAACGAAAAAGCGATAAGGCGAATAAGCGAAAAAGCGATAAGGCGAATAGGCGAATAAGCGAAAAGGCGAGTCAGCGAAGGGCGAAGGGCGACGTCAGTCCAGCCGCTTCTTGAACATGCGCCCGGCCACGATGATGACGACCAGTGCGTAGAGGGTGAGCACAACGACGTCCTCCCACAAAAACGACATCCCCACTCCCTTGGTAATGATGCCCCGCGTGATGCGGATAAAATAGGTCGCGGGAATCAGGTCGCCCACGTACTGCACCAGTTTCGGCATGGTCAGGCGGGTGTAGACCACCCCGCTCAGCAACATCGTGATGAGCATCAAGAGGGTTGAAAGCTGCTGCGCCTGCCGCTGATTTCTGGCAATAGTGGACATCAACAGCCCCAATCCCTGCCCGGAGATGATGAAGATCAACGACAACCAGGCAAAAAGCCCCATCGAGCCGCGGAAGGGCATCTTGAACCAGAACATGCCGATCGCCAGGATCACCACCATGCTCACCGCCGTCGTCAACACGCCGGGGACCAGCTTGCCGATGATGATCTCTAACGGACGGGCGGGGGTCGCCAGCAGCTGTTCGAGCGTTCCCAACTCACGCTCGCGCACGACCGTCATCGCGGCGGTCATGACCGCCTGAATCTCCAACACCAGCACCACGACGCCCGGCACGAGGAAGATGACGGTGTCCATGTTCGGATTGTACAGGATGCGCGTCGCGGCGGAGATGGGCAGCGTCCCCAGGCCCGCCATGCCCTGTCGCGCCGCCCGCTCCAACAGCAGCTCCATCCCATGCGCCTGCGCGATGGCATTCGCGGCGGCATAACCCGATTGTACCAGAAAGGGATCGTTCCCATCAATGATGATGAGCGCCTGCGCGGCGCCGCGTTCCACCTCCGCCGCAAAGTTCGGCGGGATCACGATACCGGCCTGCGCGACCCCGTCATCAATGGCGCGGATCACCTCAGCCTCACTCCCCACATAGCCGTGCACGTCGAAGAATCCCGAAATGGTGAGCGCGTTGATGAAGGCGCGGCTCCGCGAGTCCTTGCTCATGTCGGCGACCATGGTGGGAATGTGCTCCACGGTCATCCCGCCGATGGAGGCGATGATGAGCAGTTCCACCACGGCAATCAGCAAGATCAGGATCAGCGTCGGCCAATCCCGCAGCATCTGGATGATTTCCTTGCGCATGATGGCGGTGATGCGTTTAAGTGACATAGGTCTTCAGCGATAAGGCGAAAAAGCGAGAGCTGGGCCGGAAGGCGTCACAGCCGCTGACGGAAAAGCCGCGCCGCCAACACCATTATGCCGATGCTGTAGAGCGCCAACGCCACCACCGAGCGCCACAAGGAATCAAGCCCTACCCCCTTGGTGATAATGCCCCGCGCGATGGGAATGAAATAGGTCATGGGGAACAGATTACCCACCCACCGCAACAGCAGCGGCATACTGTAGCGGGGGAACAAAAACCCTCCCAACACCGTTCCGATCATCACTACGACGGCAATGAACTGCTGCGCTTGCTTGAGGTTCTTGGAAATAGTCGAAATGAACAATCCCAACCCCAGCCCCGAAAACACGTAGAGCAACGAGAGCCCATAGAACAGGGCGAAACTGCCCCGGAAGGGCACCTTGAAGATGAAGACCCCCGCCGCGATGACGGTGAGCATGTTGAGCATGGCAATCACCAGATTCGGCGCCATCTTGCCGAGCATCAATTCCAGCGGTCGGATTGGCGTCACCAGCAATTGCTCCATCGTGCCGGCCTCGCGCTCACGGACGACGGCCAGCGCCGTTAAGGTAACCGCCGAGGTCTGCAATAACAGCGCCGTCATGCTCGGGATCACAAACCACAGCTGCGCCTGATCGGGATTGTAGAGGATGCGCGTGCGGGTGTCCAACGGCAACGCTCCCGAGACGGGCAGGCCGGAGCGCGCCACCCGCTGCATCAACACCTCCGAGGCGTGCGCCTGCGCGATCACCGAGGCGACATTGAAGGCCGCCATTGTCATGAACAAATCCGAGCCGTCAATCAACATCAGCGTCTGCGCCTGACCGCGTTCCACCAGCGCCGCGAAGTCCGCCGGGATGATCAGGGCCACCGGCGCTTCCCCTGCATCAATGAGGCGGGTGGCCTCAGCCTCCCCGGACACGTACATCGTCACGTCGAAATAGCCGGAGTTCTGCATCGCGGCGATGAACGCCCGGCTCGCGGAGTCGTGGCTTTGATCGGCCACCACCATGGGGATGTGCGTGATGTTCACGTCAATAGCGAAGCCAAAGAGAAAGAGCTGCAACAACGGCAGCGTGAGCAACAGCGCCAGCGAACTACGGTCCCGCAGCGTGTGGATGAATTCCTTCTGTGTGATCGCCCAGATTCGTTTCCACATAGTCAGTCAGATGGGTAATGGGTAATGGGTGATGGGTGATGGGTCCAGCATCCAGTCTTGACTCACCGCGCACGGACGCGGATGCCGTCGAGCATCATGCTCACCAGCTCCCCGGCGAGGGTACGACACTCCTCAGCCGTCGGCGGCGGGGTGAGGCCGCGCAGCGCCGGAATCACCGCCGCAGTGAACATGCCCATCAGCATGTGCGAAGCCAACGCCGGATCCACAGGACGGTAGGCCCCCGCGACGACCTTGTCCCTGATGAACCCTTGAATGCGCCGATCGAGGTGCTCCAGTCGCTCCATGACCGAATTCTGCAAGATCATGTCATCCAGCCAGGCTTCCGTCATCAACGTGCGGAAAAAAGCCAATCGGGAGACCACCAGGTCAAACAGCGTCGCAACCACCTCGACAAGGTCGGCCCGCATTTCCAGGGCGCCGCTGCGGTTGAACACCGTCTCGATGGCCGATTGGGTCTCGTTAATGACGGCGAGCAGGATCTCCCGTTTGCCGCCGAAGTAGTTGTAGAGCGTCCCTTCTGCTACATCCGCCGCCTCGGCGATCTCCTTCGTGGTCGTGTGCATGTAGCCCTTCTCCGCGAACAAGCGCACCGCCGCCGCCATGATCTCCTGACGTCGTCGTTCAATTCGCCGTTGCTGTCGCGCTCGCCGCGCGCAATCCCCAGGGTTTTTTATCATTCGCCGACCTTGAAAGGGTGACTAAAAAATGAGCCCTCACTCATTTTATGAGCGGATTATACAATTATCCCGGCGACTGTCAAGCACCGTGAGGCGCCCTCGCGCTTTTGACAGGGGTGACACTGACCGATCAGGAATCGGCTGCAAGTGCAGGGCGTGCAGGCGCTTCACTTTCACAGCACTTTCGGGTATACTTAAGGACGAGGATCTGGGTCGGCAGCATAGCCAAAGAAAGGGCCGTGGGATCAAAAATGGAACCACAAGACCGCGAGAGTGAAAGGATCCAGGAAGCGATTCTCGCGTTGGAGCAACAACGGGCGACGCTGGGCCCTGCCACCGTCGAAGCCGCCGTGCTGGCCCTGCGCGAGAAGCTCAGCCGCTTGCGGGAACCCCTACCGGCGACCGACAAGCGCAAACAGGTCACCGTGCTGTTCGCCGACGTCACCGATTTCACCCGGCTCTCGGAGAGCCTCGACGCCGAGGAAATCACCGAGCTGCTCAATCTCCTCTGGCAACGGGTTGACCGGATCATCCTGCAACGGGGCGGGCGCATTGACAAACACATGGGCGACGCCGTCATGGCGTTCTGGGGCGCCGATCGGGCGCGTGAGGACGACGCCGAACAGGCCGTCCGCGCCGCGTTGGAAATCAAGGCCGCCGTCCAGGAGCTGCGCCCGCACCTCAAGACGCCGATTCCGCTCAACCTGTGCATCGGCATCAGCACGGGCCCGGTCGTCCTGGGAACCCTGAGCACCACCGGGGAGTACACCGCCATCGGTTCCACCGTCAACCTGGCGTATCGGTTGGAAGGCGTCGCGCCGGCCGGCGGCATCCTCATCTCCCCCAGCACCTACCAGCACGTGCGGGGCCTGTTCCAATGCTACACCCTGCCGCCGCTCGAGCTCAAAGGCTTCGCGGAGCCGGTGTCGGCCTATCAAGTCTTCGAGACGTACTCCCCGCTGCAACAACACGAAGCGCGCGGCATCGAGGGCATCACCCCGTGCATGATCGGACGGCAGGCAGAGCTGCAACAGCTCCAGGCGGCCTACCACGCCACGCTGGATGAGCAACGCGCGCGCGTCATGGCCATCACCGGCGAGGCCGGCATCGGGAAATCGCGCCTGGTGCAGGAATTCGAGCAGTGGGCCGCCGATCTCCTGCCGCCGCCGCTGTTCCTCAAGGGACGTGCGCGCCAGGAAACGCAACCGCTGCCCTATGCCCTCCTGCGCACCATGTTGAGTCGCCGTTTCAGCATCTACGAGAACGACCGCCCGGCTACCGTGAGGAGCAAACTGGAACAGGGGATCGGCGAATTCCAGCCAGACCCCGAACTCGCCGTCCAGCAGGCGCACTACATCGGCGGATTGCTGGGCTTTAGCATCGGCGAGAGCCCCTACCTCGAGAGGCTGACCAACGACCCGGCCCAGCTGTACCATCGAGCGACGCAAGCGCTGCTGGAATTGCTCCAGGCCCATAGCCGCCGCGGCGCCCTGTTGCTGGTGCTCGAGGACCTGCATTGGGCCGATAGCAGCTCGCTGCAACTGCTGAATCGCCTTATCCCCGCGCTGGCGAAAACGCCGACGTTTATCCTCAGCGTCATGCGCACCAACGGGGAACACGAGGCCTTTCCCCTGCAACTCGCAAGCGTGCCCGTGCAGCCGCTGCCGCTCAAGCCGCTCGATGAGCAGGAAAGTCAACGCCTCATTGCCGCCATTCTGCTCAACATGCCCACTGTCCCGCCCGCCCTCGCCGACCTGATCATCAGCAAGGCGCAGGGCAACCCCTTCTACATCGAGGAATTGATCCAGGGCCTCATCGAAGCCCGCATCATCCTCAGGAATACCCCCTATTGGGAAATAGACCGCGCGCGCCTGATCAGCCTGGACGTCCCCCAAACGCTCACCGGCCTGCTGCAGGCCCGTTTTGACGCCTTGCCCAGGCCCATGCAGGACGTCCTCCAACGCGCCGCCGTCATCGGGCCGCAGTTCTGGACCGCGGCCGTAGAAGCGCTCGCCGCAGAGGATGACGAGAGCGCGCGGGTAAACTGCGGTGAACAGCTGGAGCTGCTGATCCAACGCGGCCTCCTCGTGCGGCACACTTCCTCGGCATTTGTCGGCACCCAGGAATACGCCTTTCGTCACCCGCTGATGCAGGAAGTGGTCTATCGCGGCACGCTGAACCGCCTGCGCCGACTCTACCATGCGCGCGCCGCGCGTTGGCTCAGCTCCCACAGCGAGGAACGCGCGGGAGAGCTCACCGGCCTGATCGCCGAACATCTGCTGAACGCCGATCTGCGGACCGAGGCCGTCGCGGCCTTGCTCCAGGCCGGCCAGCAAGCGGCGGCGCGCTTTGCCAATGAGCAAGCGCTGGGATATTTCATCCGCGCGCTCGCCCTCACCGACGATGCCGACCTCGCCCAACGCTATGCGCTGCACCTGGAACTGGAGGCCGTGTACGAAATCACCAGCGACAGCCGGGCCCAACAACAGACCCTGACGACCCTGGAAGCCCTCGCCGAAGCGCTGGACGACGACCGTTGCCGGCTCGAAGTGTCCCTCCGCCAGGCGGCCTTCGCCGAAGCTACCGACGATTATCCGACCGCCATCACCGCCGCCCGTCACGCCATCATGCTCGCCCGGGCGCTCACCCTGCCCTGTCAGGAGGCGGAAGGATACCTGCGATGGGGACGTGCTTTCCTCCGCCAGGGCAACTATTCCCAGGCGCGACAACAGCTCGAACATGCCTACGCCATGCTGGAAGCGCTGGATGAACGTTCGACCGAATGCGGCGAAGCAACGGCTCATCAGAAACAGAGAGGACTGGCAGATACGCTCCGCGCCTTAGGCGCCGTGCACTGGTATCAGGGGCAGTACCCCGAGGCGCGCACCTGCTACGAGACCGCGATGCGCTACTATCGGGAACTGCATTACACCCGCGGCGAAGCCCACTGCCTGAACAACCTGGGAGTGCTCGTCGGGGAGAGCCACCCAGAGGAGGCCCTGACGTTCCATCAGCAAGCGCTGGCCAAATACCGCGAGATCGGCAACCGGTCAGGCGAGGGTCGCGCTTTGAGCAACATCGCCTTCCTCCTGGTAACACGTGGGGAGCTGGACACCGCGCGCACGGCGTATTTGCAAACGCTGGAGCTCCGCCGCGCCGCCAAAGATCGGGCGGGCGAGACGGTCGTTCTTAGCAATCTGGGGGAGATCGCGCTCGCGCAAGGACGGTACGAAGAAGCGCGCGCTTTTTTCGAGCAGAGCCGGCAGATCAACCACGAGATCGGCAATCGCCAGGGTGAAGGCGGCAACCTGGGCAACCTGGGGGCCACGGCTTTCTGGCGCGGGGATTACCCTGCCGCCCGACAGCTGCTGGAGCAGGCGCTGGCCAGTTGCAAGGAGTTGGGCCTCCGTCGCGCCGAATGCGACAATCTCCTGGTGCTCTGTCAGCTCTTTCAAGAGACCGGCGACCTGGCATCGGCCCGCGCACGCGGGGAGGAAGCGCTTCGCCTCACGCGAGAAGTGGGATATCGCCAGACCGAAGCCACCGTGCTGAACGAGCTCGGCTACCTCTCCTATGAAGAGAGAAACCTGGAAGCAGCACGCGCAGCGTTCCAGGAAGCGCTCGACATTCAACGACAGCTCGGCCAATATCACCTGACGCTGGACAGCCGTGCGCCCCTGGCGCTGTTGGCGCTGGAACAGGATCACTCCCCCGAGGCCCTGACGACCGTGCGGCAAGAGGTAGAGGAAATCTGGGAAGTCCTGAAAAGCCAGCAGCTCGCTGCCGTCGCTCAGGCCCTGCGCATCTATCTCACGTGCTATCGGCTGTTAGAGGCCCTCGGAGATGAGCGCGCGGAGGCGACGCTCGAGCAGGCCTATCAGCTGCTCCAGGACCGCGCAGCCGGCCTGCCCGATGCGGCCGACAGGCAACTTTTTCTGCAAGCCGGGCGCGCCAACCGCGCTATCGTTGCCGCCTGGCATACCAAACATCTATGAGAAGGAGAGTTACATGGAACTGATCACGTACATCATCGCTGCCGTGCTGGCCTTTTTTGGCCTCATGTTCGTCGTCGGGATGGAGGGCGAGGTCATCCGTCTGGTCATCGGGCTGATCTTGATGGCCGGCGCCGGGGTGATGATCTACCTCACCAAAGTGCGCCCCAAGCACCAGGAAACGACCGTCATCCAAAAGATTGACCTCAGCGGCGACGTCTCACTGGAACAGATGCGCTGTCGTTCGTGCAACGGCGCGTTGAGCAAAGACGCCATCGAGGTGCGGGCCGGCGCCATCTTCGTCCATTGCCCCTACTGCGGCACCACCTACCAGATCGAAGAAGCGCCCAAATGGTAGGATGGCGCTAAAAGACCTGTTCACCCCGCCTGCCCCGCCCGCGCCGGGACTCTACACCTACCGTCTCGACCTCCCCGGCGGCAAGCGGCGGCTGCATCTGCGCATCGCAGCCGACGGCGCCGGCGCGCTCTTCGTGGATGTGAACGAGGTCATTCATCTCAACGCCACCGCCGCCGAGATCGCCTGGCTGGCCCTTGAAGGAGCGCCGCCGGAACGCGCGCAGCGCCTCCTCTGGCGCCGCTACGGCAACACCACGCGCGCCCAACGCAACGCGGCAATCGGACGCATCTACCTGCTCATCGCCCGGCTGAAGCAGCCGGAGCCGGGCTGCCCCACCTGCGCCATCGCCGATTGGGTGGACTTCAAGCCGGTGTTCAGCACGTCGGTCAACGCGCCCTTCAAGGCCGACCTGGCGCTCACCTACGCCTGTAACAACGCCTGCGCCCACTGCTACAATGAAGAAGGGCGCTTCGGCATGGCGTCGCTCGACCTGGAAGCGTGGCAGCGCGTGCTCGACAAGCTGGCGACGCTCGGCGTCCCCCACGTCATCCTCACCGGCGGCGAGCCGACGCTGCATCCCGACCTGCTGCCCCTCATCCGTCACGCCGAGAAATTAGGGCTGATGGTAGGGATGAACACCAACGGGCGCCGGCTGGCTCAGCGTCCCTTCGCCGAGGCGCTGGCCGAAGCGGGCCTCGATCACGTCCAGGTGACGCTGGAATCGAGCCGCGCCGAAGTGCACAATGCCATGGTGGACGCCGCGGCCTTCGAGCAGACAGTCGCCGGCATCCAAAACGCCCTGGCGAGCGGCCTCCACACCCTCACCAACACGACGCTCACGGCCGCCAATCGGGATCACGCGCTGGAGATCGTGGACTTCGTCTACGGGCTGGGCCTGCGCACGTTCGCCATGAACGGGATGATCTACGCGGGGGGCGGCGCCGTCGCGCCGGAGGCGATTCCCAGCGAGGAACTGGCGGCGCTCCTGGCGGCCGTGCGGGATCGCGCCGCCGCGCTGGGGATGCGCTTTCTGTGGTACACCGTCACCGATTACTGCCGGCTCTCGCCGCTCGAGCTGGAGCTCGACCCCAAGCGCTGCAACGCGGCGGAGTACTCCATCTGCATCGAGCCGAACGGGGATGTGCTGCCGTGCCAATCGTACTACGTCGCGGCGGGGAATATCCTCAACGATCCGTGGGACGCCATCTGGAATAGCGCCCTTTTCCGCAGCTTCCGCGACCGGGAGACGGAGCCTCTCGCCGCCGGATTGCCGGAGGCCTGTTGGGATTGCCCCGATCTGCCCGTGTGCGGCGGCGGCTGCCGCCTGGAACACGAGCGGCAGAGCGCGCCCCTCGCGCCGGAACGCGGCTGCGGACGCGGCGGGGCGCCGGCGAAAGCCCCTTCGACCGTCAGCCCGGCACGGTTCCCCGCGCCAGGAACACTCGCAGGCCCCCGTTGACCCACGCGAGTGACGTATCCAGCGGCAGCCGGGTCTGCTGCAGGAGCGGCAAGCTGCTGCAGAGGAGCGCTACCTGCCAGCCAGGACAACGCAGCCGCAAGACGTTCCCCAACTGCGCATAGAGATTGCGCAAATCCTTGTCGGCGCTCACCCGCACGCCGTAAGGCGGATTGGTCACCACCCAGCCCGGCCCCGGCGGCGGCGTGATGGCCGAGACGGCCTGACACGCGAAGGTGAGCGCCTCAGCGACGCCGGCGCGCGCGGCATTGGCCTCGGCGGCGCGAATCGCCCCCGCGTCCCGATCCGATGCCAGCAGCGGCGGGAGCGTCTCCCGTTCCGCCGCACGCGCCGCAGCCAGCTCCTCCTCCCACACGTCCGCGGCAAAGCCGGGCCACTCCATGAAAGCAAAGCGACGTGCGACGCCCGGGGCGCGGCGGCGCGCCAGCCACGCCGCCTCGATGGGAATCGTCCCCGAACCGCAGAAGGGATCGAGCAGCGGCGCCGTCCCCTCCCAGCCTGAAGCCAACAGCATCGCCGCCGCCAGCGTCTCCCGCAGGGGTGCCTTTGCCGTCGCCAGGCGATAGCCCCGGCGGTGCAGCAGCGCCCCCGAAGAATCCACGCTCACCGTACACAAGTCATCGAGCAGGCGCACCAGCACCAATTGCGGCGGCGCGTCCGCCGACTCCTCATCCTGGTCCACGAACGTTGCCGGCGCGCCCAACCGCTCGCCGATAGCACTCACGACCCGCTCTGCCACGGCATCGGAGTGATACAGCTTCGAGTGGTGACAGGTCACCCGCACCGTCACGGGCTGTCCCGGCCGCAGGTACTGTTCCCACGGCAGACGTCCCGCCTTCTTGTGCAGTTCGGAGAACGCCGCCGCGTAGAATTCACCCAGCCGCACGAGGACGCGATTCGCCGTGCGCAGGTGCAGGTTGAGGCGATAGAGATCCCGCAGCGGGCCGAGAAATTCCAGGCCGCCGACGGTCGGATGTCCCACCCGCTTGCCTGCCAGGCCCAAAGCGCGCAGCTCCCCGGCAGTGAGAGCCTCCACGCCGGGCGCCGTGACGACAAAAATGTGATAGTCCATCACCCTCTCCGCTACTCGCGGCCCACGCCGCCCTCTGCCGGCCCGTACCACACCCCCTTCGCGCCGCACCGCCAGCCGGGGACGGCGATCTCCAACGGGTACTGCGCCCATCCTCCCGCCATCCGCGCCCGAACGACTTCCCAGGGAGGAATGTCATCGGCATTGCGGGGGCTTTCGACGTTGAAGGCGCCCACCGCCGCCGCGCTCAGGGCCGCCTGCTCCGGCCCTAAGCCGCGCAGCAAGCCGGTAAGAAAGCCCGCGATAGCACAATCGCCGGCGCCGGTCGTGCCTATCACAGGGACACGGAACGCCGGGACGCGCAGTTCTCGCCCCACCCAGGCCGATCCCAAGGCCGGCAGTCGCGCCGGATCAGCGGTCGTGCGCAGGTACAGGCCCGCCGCCCCCAACTTGATCGCCACGACGGCGACGCCCAGGTCAAGGATGCGACCGGCGAGAGCGTGCAGGAGGGCCTCGTCAGGCCGCGTCACGCCCGCCAGGAAATGGGGGCGGTCGAAGAAAAACAGCGCCTCGTCGAGGTTGGGGATGAAGACATCCACATGAGGCAGCACCCGCGCGCACCAGGCGTCCCAATCCACGCGGCCCGCCTCGGAGTCGGGATCGGGGCGCACCACGTCGAGCGAGGTCAGCAGTCCGGCGGTCCGTGCGCGCTGCAGCAACGTCGCCGCCGCGATGCCGCCATCGCTGTAAAAGCCCCGCATAATGGAAGGGTAACCGAAGTGCAGCAGTGCCATGCCCTCAAAGGCCTCGGCGGGCACGTCCGCTGCGGTAAACGTGGCGTTGGGTCCCTCCCAGTGAATGAAGAGACGCGGCACACCCGGCGGTTCAATGACCACGGTGTAAGAGGTCGCCGTGTGTGGATCTACGATCATGGCCTCGGCGAGCGCCGGCCCTTGCGCGCGCAGCAGATCGAGGATGATAGCGCCAAAGCGGTCAGCGCCGATTTTGGCACTGAGGCGCACCGGCGTTCCCAGGCGATGCAAGGCCAGCCCCGTGTTGGCGACAGCGCCGCCGGTCGTCACCGTCGCCGGGCCGACGTTGATCAAGTGTCCCGGCTCCAACGTCCCCCCGGCTTTCATCGCGGGGATGATATCGAGGCAGATGTGTCCCGCGACAACGATGCCCCCTCCAGCCACTTCACGTTCAAAAATCATGCCAGCAGACCGGGAGAATAGAGCTGCATGTCCTCTTCCAGGCTACGGCGGGGCGGGATGCCCAGGCGCTCCAGGTCGCCGCGATAGGCGCGGACCGCCTCTTCCGGCGCAAGCGCCTCATCCGCCACAGCCCGCAACATCCGCACAAACGAGAGCGGATGTTCGGCGTTCTTAATCCGCCGTCCGAAGAGGGCAAGCCGCGCGCCATGCCGTTTGGCTTCGGCGAGCAGCTTGAAGGCATCGTAGGTCGTGCTCGAAGCGCCGCCGAGGATGCCCACGACGAGGCTCCGATCGTAGTGCACGAGCTCTTCCATCGCCGCCGGGCCGTTATACGCCACCTTGAGGAACTCGGGACGCGAGGCACGCGGAATTCCTGCCAGCATTCGGGCGATCTGATCGTTGACGTAATGCGGCGCCAGCTCCGGCGGCATGCCCAAATCCGCGACGTTGGGGTTGAAGACTTCCAGGAAGTAGCGGAAGCCCGCGCGCGTCGCCGCGACGCGAAAATCCTTAAAGGCTTCAAGGCTCCGCACGTCGGCCTCGAGGTCGTTGTTGAAGGTGATGGAATAAAGGCCCAGGTTTACGTCGGGAGTCTGTCCCGGCGCCGGCAGCAGCGTGCCCCAACGCGCCTCGTCCAACGTTGTGCTGGCAAAGGGCCGGGAGGGCGATTGCGCATACCGCGCCACGCGTCCCACCCAAATGTCGGTCGTATCGTTGGCGCGGATGGCCGGCGTGACGGGGGAATCGTCGAAGAGTCGCTTATCGCGTGCCAGGACATCCATCGCCGAGACCGAGGTCAGCATCACTTCGACAGCCTCCTCGCGGATCAATTCCTCCAGGTGCAGGTAGTATTCCTGCATGGAAGGGAAGGCATACCGGGCGCCAGGTTGAGGAGGGTACGTCGCTCCTGGCGCAGGCACGCCGTAGGCCATGTCCGCGTCGGCCGCATAGACCAGAATGAACTCCCGGCTATCGGGATTGTCGCGGAGGCGGTTCAACTTCACATCAAGTGTTTTTTGCACGGATTGGCTCCTTCGAAAATAGAGATCAGCGGGTCAGCAGTCAGCGAATCAGCGAAAAGGCGAGAAAGCGAGAAAATCACTTGCGTGGCAAATGTAACGCAAACTTCAGGCTGCGCTCAGGCCGCCCCGGAATGAATTCCGGGTCTGACAGGTCCCCAACAACGCGCTTCAGCGCGGTTGGCTCGTGTCAGGCTGGGGATTCCATCCCCAGCCGAACTGGCGAGCCGTCGCAGCCTCCGCTCACGCCTCACATTCTTTGACGGCGGCGCCTTCTCGTCTCCAATAGCGCGCAGCCCAGAAGCCAGAGTAGTGTAACACGGATGCGGGGCCAGACAAATCCCAAATGGTGGCCGGCCACGAAATCCGGGTATATAATAGAGCTGCTTCAGGCGTCGCGGGCTGCCGATGAGGGTGCACGCCGGCGCAGTCTATCCATCCTCAGTACGAAGGAGAAATTGCATATGGGCTTTCTTGTCATCCTTGGCTGGATTTTGCTCCCCATCGTGATCATCCTGGTGTTGCGCGGGATCCGCGTCATCTACCAATACGAGCGTGGCGTGGTCTTCCAACTCGGCAAATACATCGGCACCCGCGAGCCGGGGCTGACGTTCGTCATCCCCATCATTCAGACCATGCGCAAAGTGGACATGCGTATCAAGACGGCGGACATCCCCCGCCAGGAAGTAATGACCCGCGACAACATCCCCATGCTCGTCAATGCCGTGGTGTACTTCAAGGTCGTGGATCCCGAAGCCGTCATCATCAAGATCGAGGACTATGCCTTCGCCGTGCGGCAGTACACGCAGGCAGCGCTCCGCGACGTCATCGGCAACGCGGAGATGGACTTCGTGCTGACCGAACGCGAGAAAATCGCCGACAGCATCCGCGAGATCGTGGACACGGAGACCAGCGGCTGGGGCGTGGATGTGGAATCCATCAAGATCCAGGAAGTGGAACTGCCCGCCGAAATGAAGCGCGCCATGGCCAAGCAGGCGGAAGCCGAACGCGAGCGCCGCGCCATGATCATCGCCTCGCAGGGGGAGCTCGCCGCTTCAGAGAACCTGCGGCAGGCCGCCGACAACCTCGCGGGCAGCCCGGCAGCGCTGCATCTCCGCACGCTGCAGACGCTCCGCGACATCGCCGCCGACCCCTCGGAGAAAATCGTGCTCTTCGTCCCGTCGGAGGTGGGGCAGGTGCTGAAGGCCGTGACGCCCCAAGAATAAGGCAAAGCGATGCTCGACAACAATCTCCGGTATTTGCAGCTCGCCTTCAACTACGATACCGCGCTGGTCGCCCGGGTCCTGCCGCGTCTGCGGCTCACGGAGCGCCTGCTGATCGAGGCGGGGACGCCCTTCCTCAAACGCGAGGGGATGCGAGGCATCCGCACGATGCGCACGCTGTGGCAAGGGCATATCGTCGCGGATCTCAAGGTCGCCGATGGCGCCGTGGGAGAGGTAGAAATGGCGCGGGCTGCGGGCGCTACAGCGATCACCGCGCTGGGCAGCTCCCCCACGGAGACCCTCGATCTTTTCATCGCTCAGTGCGCCACGCTGGGGATGATCTCCATGGTGGACATGATCGGCGTGCAGGATCCGCTGGAAGTCGTGCGCCCGCTCAAGCGTCCTCCCGATGTCGTGGTGCTGCACCGTGGACGAGACGAGGAGTCCACCCGTGGGAAAATGATCCAGTACCGCCACATCAACCGGCTGCGGAGCAAATATGACATTTTCATCGCCGCCGCCGGGGGGATTGATCTCAGAGAGGCCCGCAGCGCCGTCTTCAACGGGGCCGCGCTGGTCGTGGTGAATCTGGTACATCCCGACGATGAGTGGGCAGGCATTCCTACCACCGGCAACGTGCCGCAAATCGTGGAGCAATATCTGGCGGAGTTGGCGTGAAAGGGAGAAGTAGGGGAGTAGGGAGTAGGGAGTAGGAAGCCGTCTCACGACTCACGGCTCACTTCTCACGGCTCACGATTCGGCCTGCCACGTCTCCAGCTGCAGCCAGGCCATGCCCCACCCGTCGGTCTGACGCACGCCGGTGATGAGAAGCGGTTCCCACGCGGGCGGGAGCGGCTGTTTGGGGGGGAGTTTCGCCAGCAGCCAGGTCGCGCCGTCCCAGAGGAAGAAGTCCGGCCCGCGACTCCAGCCGGGAAGGCGCACCCCCAGCGTTCGCGCGCGCTGCCGTTCTGCCAGGTCCGCGAGCGGCAGCGCGTCTCCGTGCGCCGCGCGCAGCTGCGGCAGCCACGCTTGCAAGGTAGCGAGCGGATACCCCATCACTGCGCGCTCCCACGCCAGACGCTGCGCCAGCGTCTCCGGCGCGACGTCGCTTTCCAGCGCCAGGAGCGGCAATTGGCGCGCGCTGCCCCCGCGACGAATCTCGCGCAGCTCCGCCAGCAACGCGGCGCGACTCGACCCCAGCCCATCGAGCGCCCCCGCCTGAATCAGATGCAGGATCTCCAGATCCTGCAGGGGAACACGCGCCAGCACATCCCGCAAGTCCACGAAAGGACCGTCCTGGCGCGCCGTCAGCAGCGCCCCCAGCGAACGCCCCCGTAAATCGGAAATCAGCCGCAGGCCCAACCAGATCACGGGGCGCCCATCTTCCCAGGCGAGCACCGGGCGCCCGGCGCTCGCGTTCACGTGCGGCGGACGCACTGCAACGCCCCAGCGCACGGCCTCCGCCATGTAGACCGCCGGATGGTGATAGCCCCCCCAATCCTGCAGGCGAGCGCAGAAAAAAGCGGCCGGCCAGTGCGTCTTGAGGTAGGCCGAACGGTAGCTCACGTCGGCGTAGGCCGTGGCGTGCCCCTGATTGAAACCATACCCGGCGAAGACCTCGACCTGCTGCCACAGGCGCCGCGCCTGCTCCGCGCTCAACCCCGGGCCGTCGGGCGGCGGACGCTGACAGCCGGCCTCGAAATCCCGCTGCATCTGAGCCATCGCCTCCGGGTTCATCTTGCTCATCCCCCGTCGGAGATGATCCGCCTGCGCCCAGCTCAACCCGGCGATCTCCGTCGCTACCCGCAGGATTTGCTCCTGGAAGATCAACACACCCCGGGTCGGCTCCAATATCGGCTTGAGCGCCGGATGCAGGTACGTCACGCGCTCCTCGCCCCGATAGCGGCGCACGAACGCCTCCGCCATACCGCCTGTCGCCGGGCCGGGCTTGAAGAAGGCGTTGGCAATCGCCAGATCGGCGATGGTTTGGGCCCGCAACTTGCATAAAGTGCGCCGCGCGCCCTCGGAATCGCATTGGAAGACGCCAATCGTGTCACCCCGCGCCAGCAATGCCGCCGTCTCCGGATCATCGAGGGGGATTTCCGTGAGGCGAAAGGCAGGATCGCTATCGCGGCGTACCAGTTCGGCCGCATCGCTGAGCACCGTCAGAGCGCGCACCCCCAGCAAGTCCATCTTGGCAACGCCGAGAGCCTCGACATCGCCGTGATCGAATTGCGTCACCAGAAGAAAGCCCTTGGGCGACCCTTGCAGCGGCAGGTAATCGGTCAACGGGCCGGGGGTGATGACGATACCGCCCGCGTGAACACTGAGATGGTCGGGGAAATCGGTGATGCTGTAGGCGGCGCGAGCCACCTCACGCAGGCGCGGCTCCTCGATGGCCGCGAGCACCTCCTCCGGCGTGCGCGCGTCAGGCAGCCAGCGGGGATGGAAGGAGCGCGGCAAGACCGCCAGCAGTCGTTTGAGCGCGCTTTCGTCCAGTCCATAAGCCTTCGCGGCCTCGCGCGCCGCCGACCGCAGCTGCAGCGTGCTCAGCGCGCCCACCAACGCCACCCGGTCAGCGCCATACGTGGTGCGGACGTAGTCGAGCACCTCATCGCGGCGGCGACTGCAGAAATCCAGGTCAATGTCGGGCGGATCGCGCCGCGCCGGGCTGAGGAAGCGCTCGAAAAGCAGCGCGTGGGCGAGGGGATCCACCGTGGTGATGCCCAGGCAATACGCCACGAGCGAGTTCGCCACGCTGCCCCGCGTGCTCACGGGGATCTCGCGCTCGCGAGCGTAGCGCACGATGTCGGCGACGACCAAAAAGAGGGGCGCGTAGCCCTGATGGCAAATGACTTCGAGCTCCCGCTCCAGGCGAGCGTGGCCCGCCGGAGGGGCCGAGGCGCCAAAACGCGCCGCGAAACCGGCGCGCGCCCCTTCGGCCAGGGCCGCTTCGGGCGATAATCCCGCCGGAAGGGAACATGCGGGCCAGATCCGCGCGCCGGTGGGCAATGCCTCGGCGCAGGCCGCGGCCAACGTCCCCGCGCGCGCCACCGCTTCGGGGAAGGCGGCGAAGCGCTGTGTCACCTCCGTCGGGGAGAGCCAGTGATCCTCCACCGCCGCGACGCCGCCGTCGGGCAGGGCCTCCGGCGGGACCGCTGCGAGCGGACAGTTACAGCGAATCGCCGCCAGGAGGCGCAATCGCGGCTTATCCTCTGGCGTGAGGCTGTAGACGGGCTGCACGGCGACCGTCGCCACACCCAACCGCGCCCCCAACCGGCTCACCTCCCGGGCGACGGCCTCGTCCGCCGCGCCGTGCAGCTCCAGACTCAGGTAGAAGTTCTCCTCGAAGAGACCCGCCAACCGCGCGGCGATGCGATGCGCCAGCGGCTCGGCCTCCGCGCGGAGGCAGCGTTCGATCCAGCCGCGCCGTCCCCCCGAAAGTGCGATCAGGCCGGCCGTGGCCTCGCGCAAATCCGTCAACGGCACGCCATGACGAAAGAAAGCCTCGCGGTCGGGGCTGCCCTGCGCCAGCGAGGAGATGCGGCACAGGGAACGATAGCCCTCGGGGCCGGTGGCCAGCAGCACGAGCAGGCCGGGCGCCTCGCCGTCTGGAAGCGGCAACAAGTCGGCGGGCCAGGCGAGGGGCAGGGTCATGCCGATGATGGGCTGCACGGCCACGGAGCGACAGGCCCGGGCAAAAGCGACCGCGCCGTAAAGCGCGAGCGTGTCGGTGAGCGCGAGATGCGTCAGGCCCTCCGCGGCGGCGCGCGCGGCGAGCTCCTCAACCGAGGGGGTCGCGCCCAACAGCGTGTAGCGCGAATGGACGTGCAGGTGCGTGAACGGTGTCATAAGCCAGGTTATACCGCCGCCCGGCGAGCGGGCAAATGCGCAGGGACAGTCCCCGCAAGGCAAAGAAAGCGGGCCTGAAGCGCCAGCTCCAGGCCCTTGTCGGAATCGCAACGGTCACGCGCCGCGCCTCATGGATTTGAGGGCGTTCAGCAGTCCATTGGTCGAGGCATCGTGGGTCGTCACCTCCCCCTCGCGGGTCAGCTCCGGCAAGATGCGCTTCGCCAGCTGCTTGCCGAGCTCCACGCCCATCTGGTCGAAGGAGTTGATGTTCCAGATCACGCCCTGCGTGAAGATTTTGTGCTCGTAGAGTGCAATCAACGCGCCGAGGACCTCCGGCGTCAATTTGGGATAGAGGAACGAGTTGGTGGGGCGGTTACCGGGGAAGGTCTTGGCGGCGACCAACAGCTCGAGCTGCGCGCCGGAATGGCCCTCGGCCAGCAGTTCGGCGCGCGCCTCCTCGGGCGTCTTGCCTCGCATCAGCGCCTCGGTCTGCGCCAGGTAATTGGAGAGCAGAATCGGGTGATGCTCGCCCAGGGGATTGTGACTCTGCGCCGCCGCCAGGAAATCGCAGGGGACAAGTTTGGTGCCCTGATGGAGGAGCTGATAGAAGGCGTGCTGGCCGTTGGTGCCGGGTTGTCCCCAGATGACGGGGCCGGTGGAGACGGTCACCGGCTCGCCCTGCCGGGTGACGCTCTTGCCGTTGCTCTCCATATCGCCTTGCTGGAAGTAGGCCGGGAAGTACATCAAATACTGGTCATAGGGCAGAATGGCGTGGGACTCGGCGCCGAAAAAGTTGTTGTACCATATCCCCAGCAGCCCCATGATGACAGGGATGTTCTGCTCGAAGGGCGCGGTGCGGAAATGCTGATCCACCCGGTGCGCGCCGGCGAGCAACGCCTCGAAGTGGTCCATGCCCAGGTAGATGGCGATGGAGAGGCCGATCGCCGACCAGAGCGAATAGCGCCCGCCGACCCAATCCCAGAACTCGAACATGTTGGCGGGGTCAATGCCGAAAGCGCGCACCGCCGCAGTGTTGGTGGACATCGCCGCGAAGTGCCGGGCGATGTGCGCCTCGTCCTTCGCCGCAGCGAGGAACCACTGCCGGGCCGAGTGGGCGTTGGTCATCGTCTCCTGGGTGGTGAAAGTCTTGGATGCCACCAGGAACAGCGTCGTTTCGGGGGCGAGATGTCGCAGCGTCTCGACCAGGTCCGTGCTATCCACGTTGGAGACGAAATGGACGCGCAGGCCGGGTTGAGCGTAGGGCTTGAGCGCCTCGCACACCATCTTGGGGCCGAGATCGGAGCCGCCGATACCGATGTTGACGACATCGGTGATGGGCTTGCCGGTGTAACCCCGCCACTCGCCCGAACGGACGGCCTCGCTGAAGCGGCGCATTTGGGCCAGGACGCGGTTGACGTCGGGCATCACGTCCTGGCCGTCCACGTAGATCGGCTCGTTGGAGCGATTCCGCAGGGCGACGTGCAGGACGGCGCGGCCCTCGGTGAGGTTGATCTTCTCGCCGCGGAACATCGCCGCGATGTGGGTGGCGAGATCGGCCTGTCGCGCCAGCTCCAAGAGCAGCGACAGGGTCTGTTCGGTGATGCGATTCTTCGAATAGTCGAACAGGATGTCGCCCAGGCGCAAGGAGAATTTCTCGAAGCGCTGCGGGTCAGCGGCGAAGAGATCGCGCATGTGCAGCCCGGCGATTTCCCGTTGATGTTGGATCAGCGCCTGCCAGGCAGGCAAGGTTTCAACTCCAGACATAGCGCCTCCTTATGTGTGGGTAATGGGGGGATGGGTAATGGGTGAGCTGTGTTCATCCGTGTTCTTGCGTGAGCGTTTCGTCCTCTACCTCGTCCGGCTCGCGGGTGGCGGATGCGGTTTCGGCCTCCCACTCCTGCATTTTATCCTCTACCAACGCCTCGACCTGCCGCTCCCGGTAGGGCTGATAGTCCATGATGAGCCGCTGGTATTCGCCGTTCATGAGCGACGAGGAGATCATAAAATCTGCTGTGGCGCGATTGCAGGCGACGGGGATATTCCACACCACGGCGATGCGCAGCAACGCCTTCACATCGGTGTCGTGCGGTTGCGGCGACAGGGGATCCCAAAAGAAGATCATGAAGTCAATGTCGCCTTCCGCGATCTTGGCGCCGACCTGCTGATCTCCTCCCAGAGGCCCGCTCTGAAACTTGTGGACCGGGGTTCCCAAAACCTCTTCGAGCAGCCTGCCCGTCGTGCCTGTGGCATACAGCTCGTGCTCTACCAGCAGCGCCCGGTTCCAGCGCGCCCATTCCAGGAGATCTTGCTTCTTGTTGTCGTGCGCTACCAGGGCAATCCGCTTTTTTTGAGGGATCATTCGCGTGGTGTAGTTCATCTGAGGCTCCTTTCATCCATGTCCTGTGCGAGGCATGTCCTGGGCGAGGCATCCCCGTCAGCGCTGGATGCGAGCCGAACCGCCTCTGGCGAAGGCCCGCACCTGCTCCAGCGTCGCCATGGTGGTGTCGCCAGGGAAAGTGGTCAGCAATGCGCCATGCGCCCAACCGAGATCCACCGCCTCCTGCGGCTCCGCGCCGGTCAGCAAGCCGTAGAACAGTCCCGCCGCAAAGCCGTCCCCGCCGCCGACGCGATCCAGGACCTCCAGCTCGACCGTCGGCGCGGTGTACGTCTGCCCGTTCATCCAGGCGACCGCGCTCCAGGTGTGGTGGTTGGTCGAATGCACCTCCCGCAACGTCGTGGCGACCACTTTCACCTGCGGGTACTGGGCCACGACCTGGTCAATCATCCCCAAGAACACGCTCGGATCGAGGCTAGACTGCGCCACGATGTTCGGCCCGGCGATGCCGAGGCCCAGCTGCAAATCCTCCTCATTGCCGACCAACACGTCCACATGTTCGACGATACGCTGAATCACGGACTGCGCCTTCGCCGGTCCGCCCCAGAGGTTCCACAGCTTGGCGCGGTAGTTCAGATCGAATGAGGTGACCGCGCCCGCGGCCCTGGCCGCCTGCATCGCCTCGATGATTACTTCGCCCGTAGTCTCGGAGAGCGCGGCGAAGATGCCGCCGCTATGGAACCAGCGCACGCCCTCCGCCATGAGCGCCGGCCAGTCAAAGTCGCCCGGCTTGAGTTGGGCCGCCGCCTCATTGGCGCGGTTGTAGAAAACGACAGGCGCGCGTACCCCGTACCCCCGGTCGCTGTACACCGTCGCCATGTTCGGGCCGTTCACGCCGTTGTGCGCGAAATGTTTGTAGAACGGACGCACGCCCATCGCGCGCACCCGCTCGGCGATGAGATCGCCAATCGGGTAATCCACCATCGCCGTGACGATGCCGGTGCGCAGCTGGAAACAATCCGCCAGATTAGCGGCGACGTTGTACTCGCCGCCGCTGACGTGCACCGTCCAGTGGGCAGACTTGCGAAAGGGGATCGCGCCCGGGTCCACTCGATGCACCAGCGCGCCGAGGGAGAGCAAATCCAACGTCCCCGCTTGTGGAATATTGAGGTCAGCGTTCATGAGGGCTCCTTAATAGAGATCAGCGAATCAGCAGTCAGCGAGTCAGCGAAAAAGCGAATCAATTACGTTCACACGTGGACACGTTCTCACGTTCATCGGTAAGCCACCTGACAATTCATGCTACCATGATAACATTATAGCGCCCTGGCGTCAACTCGCGCCGGAAGGCAAAAGATGCATGTTCCTGCGGCACGCCGCCGATGATGAAAATGTGAGCCGTGAGGGGTGAGTAGAGGCTGTAACGGTCCACCGGTTTGGCTGGGGATGGAATCCCCAGCCTGACAGGAGCCAACCGCGCTGAAGCGCGTTGTTGGGTGGACGTGGCAGGCCCGGAATTCATTCCGAGGCGGCCTGAGAACAACCCGAAGTTCGCGTTACTGGTGTCACACAAGTGATTTTTTCGCTGATTTGCTTTCTCGCTTTCTCGTTTATTCGCTGATTCGCCTTTTCGCTGATTCGCTGACTGCTGACTCACTGATCTCTATTTTCGAAGGAATGATGCG
>Ga0208461_1000227_pt1 | contig 55483 bp, 50 predicted proteins | sample AD_JPNTR4_MetaG_FD_184448 | JGI IMG/M metagenome (GOLD analysis project Ga0208461, IMG submission 184448) | Active sludge microbial communities of municipal wastewater-treating anaerobic digesters from Japan - AD_JPNTR4_MetaG (SPAdes) (version 2) | ecosystem: Engineered > Bioreactor > Anaerobic...
CGTGTGCGACTAGATTTCGTGGGGGTCAGGCTGGGATTTTGCGTCGCGTGTCCCAATAGGTTTGCCACAGGCCGCTGGAACGCACTGAGGCCAGAGCCATCATTGCCTCGGCGTTGGGCTTGTCCCACCGCATGCCCTGGCCCTTGAGCCGAGCCGTCAACGTCTTGCAGAACGCCTCGGTCGGACCCGAGCCGATCTCGTAGCCGGCCGCCCGGAACTCGGGGTATTGCAGCATCTCCTTTCGCGTCGCGATGAAGTGGCGCAGGCTCGCCAACGCCTTGCGTTTGCCCGTCGAGCGAAGAGTCTTGGCTAACGCCGCAATCCGAGCCAACGCCGGCTCCGGGCCCTCCTCCAGTAGGCAGCCGCAGATATCCTTACGCCATCGTTGGCTCTCGGCGGTCCCTTGTCCATAGACCGCCTGACTGGCGGCGATCACCTGGTCGCGCAGGTGGTAGTAATCCAGGATATGGGCGTCGAGCATCGGCAGTTGGATGCGGTACAGACCCCGGATCCACAGGGCCCCGTCGCTGACGCAGTACTTGATGTCCGCCTCGTCCAGATGCAACTGGCGGGCGATCCGGCGGATCAATGGGCCCAGCGTTCGGGGAGGGCCGCTGCGGCCGACGGCGTATTGATGTTCCTTCGAAGGATCGTAGAAGGCCGTGATCTTGAACTCCTTGTAGGCCAGATCGCTGCCTTTGTGCATCGCCCGACGCTTGGGCTGGCCCTTGCGGCGGCGGGCTCGTTTCTTGCGGCGTTTGTGCTTCTCGGCCTCGGTCACCATCGGCACCATCACGCCATCGGCGCCGGTCAGGATGCAGGTGGGCTCCTTCGGTCCCGAGCGACAATCCTGGGCCGTCCAGTCCGGTCCCAACGTTCCCGACTTCTGCTGACCGAGAGCCCGACGGCCCTCCTCTTCGACGATCTGACGGACGGTCTCGTGGCTGATCTGGATCTGACCGACACAGGCCAGATCCTCGGCCGCCGTGCGAAAATCGCTGTCGGCGGCCTCCCGACAGCACAACTGACGCACCCCCACGCTGTAGCGTCCTTCGCTCATGCCCAGCCAGGCATCAGCCGGAGTGACCGAGCCTTGCTGGCGATTCCAGTAGACTTTGCGTCGGACCTGAACGGAACCATTGACCGTCAGATACTCGATCGAGCGGCGGCCTTTATTCTCCCACGTCAGGCCGTCCTCGCCCACAGGGGGAAAAAGCCTGCTCATTGTGCTGTTGACGCAACTGCAGGGCTCTCTCGTACAAACGCTGGCGAAACAGGGCGGTCGCTTGACGGACCGGTTCTTCGCTATCCGGGATGATCCGGCCGGGCCGGGCCTGATTGACGGCTTGGACCACTTCGGCGATCAACGTCTTGAACTCTCCCCTCAACGTCTTCTCCAATTGCTGCGTTGAGACCTTCTCGGGCATGACAACTTCCTTGTGCAAGAATCCTATGATAGTACAATTCCACTCTCTTCATACGATCAAAACCCCCATACAGGCCTACTGACCCCCACGAAATCTAGTCGCACACGGGCTTTCTCAATGTGCATTTCCCCATGGCAGCGGAGAGTCTGGGATGGTTATAATCTGCGCCGGTGCGGGCCGCCCTTGTGAATGAAAGGCCGCTGGAAGCGGCGCAGGGCCCCCCCAGGATCACAGGGACAAACGATGGGACAAGAGATCGCCAGGCAGGTGGAAGAGCTTCGCAACCAGATTCGCAGGCACGACCACCTGTATTATGTCGAAAACCGACCGGAGATCACAGACCAGCAGTACGATGAATTGTTTGCGGAGCTCAAGGCGCTGGAAGCCAAGCACCCAGAGCTGGTGACGCCGGACTCGCCCACGCAACGCGTCGCGGGAAGACCGCTGGGGGAATTTGCAACCGTCCGCCACAGCATTCCCATGCTGAGCATCGACAACACGTACAACGCCGATGAACTGCGGGCGTTCGATGAACGGGTCCGCAAGCAGTTGGGCCCGGTCGATTACGACTATGTGGTGGAGTTGAAGATCGATGGCCTGGCGGTGAGCCTGCGGTATGAACACGGTGTTTTGACAACCGGCGCCACTCGCGGCGACGGCGAGGTCGGCGACGATGTCACGGCCAACATTCGGACGATTCGCTCGGTCCCTCTACGTTTACGCGACGACGAAAACGTGCCGGCTATTCTGGAGGTTCGCGGCGAGGTCTACATGCCCACGAAGTCATTCGTGACGCTCAACAAAGCCCGGGTTGAGGCGGGGGAGCCGGCGTTCGCCAATCCTCGCAACGCGGCCGCTGGTTCGCTGAAGTTGCTGGATGCCCGCATTACGGCCACGCGGAACCTGTCGTTCTTTGCCTATGCGGTCGGCGAGGTCTCTGAGCCGCTGGCCCAGGACCACTGGCACACGCTCAAGCGGCTCCGCGATTTTGGCCTGCCCATCAACCCGCACGTGCAGAAGGCTGCGGACATCTCCGAAGTGATCGAGGTGTGCATGAGCTGGTCCGATCGCCGCACGACCTTGGATTATCAGACCGACGGCATGGTGATCAAACTCAACCGGTACGATCAGCGGGATATCCTTGGAGCCACCGGGCGGGCCCCTCGCTGGTGCATCGCGTACAAATTCCCGGCCGAGCGCGCCCAGACGGTTGTCCGCTCGATCTCGGTGCAAGTCGGAAAGACCGGAGCGTTGACGCCAGTGGCGAATCTGCAACCCGTCCTGCTGGCGGGAACGACGGTCAAACGCGCCAGTTTGCACAATTTCGACGAGCTGCGACGGCTGGACGTCCGCCCGGGCGATACCGTGGTGATCGAGAAGGCCGGCGAAATCATTCCTCAGGTAGTGGAAGTCAAGAAGGAGTTCCGCCCGGAGGGGACTGAGCCGTTTCCGGTTCCGACGCAATGCCCTGTTTGCGGCAGCGAGGCGGTTCGTCGGGAGAACGAGGTCGCCCTGCGTTGTGTCAATCCTGTATGTCCTGCAGTGACACGAGAAGCCATCGTGCACTATGCTTCCCGAGGGGGCATGGATATCGAGGGTCTCGGCGAGAAGGTGGTCGATCAACTCCTCGACGCCGGCCTCATTCGTGATTTGGCGGATTTATATTCGCTCCGCGTCGAGGATGTTGCGGCGTTGGACCGCCAAGGTCAGACATCGGCCTCCAATCTCATCAAAGCCATTGAAGAGTCCAAAGGGCGTGATCTTCCGCGTCTTCTCAATGCGTTGGCCATTCCGCATGTGGGCGAGGAAACCGCCCTATTGCTGGCTCGGCACTTCCGTTCGATGGACAAATTGGTTCACGCGAGTCTGGATGATTTTCTGGAGCGGGAGCCCGGGAGGAAGAAAGTGACACCGAAGATTCCCGGTGTGGGAGAAGTTATGGCCAAGGCGATTGTGGAAGATTTTTCGCGTCTGGACAGACGGGAACAGATCCGTCGTCTCATGGCGGCTGGAGTCAACATGCATTTGCAGTCCGTTTCCGCACTCTCTTGCTCGCCTCTGGGCGGCAAAATAGTCGTTATTACCGGTACATTGAAGCAGTTCTCCCGCGGGCAGGCCGAACAGGCTGTCCGCCAAGCGGGGGGAAAGATCTCAAGCAGCGTGAGTAGGAAGACCGACTTTGTAGTAGCGGGTGAAAACCCCGGGAGCAAGCTCCAGAAGGCCCTCGACTTAGGAGTCGAGGTGCTCGACGAAGAACAGTTCAAGAAATTGCTGGCAGGAAAGGAACTGTGACGTGAACGCACAGGACGAGAAATTCATGCGGTCGGCCCTGAAGCTAGCGGAGAGGGGGTTGGGGTCCGTGGAGCCCAACCCTGCGGTGGGTTGCGTGATCGTCAAGGCCGGACAGGTGATCGGCAAGGGGTATCACAAGAAGTTCGGCGGTCCCCACGCAGAAGTCAATGCGATCGCGGATTGTGCGACGCTGGGCGTCCGGCCGGACGGCGCCACGATGTACGTTACGCTCGAACCCTGTTGCCATGTGGGCAAGACCGGGCCATGCACGCAGGCGATCCTGGATGCGAGGATCGCGAGGGTCGTGGTCGCGGTGGGAGACCCCTCGGCCCACGCCTGCGGCAAGGGATTGACCCAATTGCGACAGGCCGGGATCAAGGTCGAAGTCGGTCTGTGCGAGCAAGAGGCCCGATTGCTCAACGCTCCTTTCTTCAAGTTTGCTTCGACAGGTAAGTGCTGGGTTGTGCTCAAATGGGCCCAGAGCATCGACGGCAAACTGGCCTATTCCGATTCGTCGGTCGAGAGGCGATGGATTACGAACGAGCTGAGCCGAGCGGACGCTCACCGGCTGCGACGTCGGTCAGGGGCGGTGCTTGTGGGGATCAATACGGTGCTGGCGGACAATCCGATGCTGACGCCCCGGCCGAGCAAGGGTAAAAAACCGATTCGTATTGTCCTGGATGATGCGCTGCGGATTCCACTGAAGTCCCGACTTCTGCGGACGGCCAAAACCGGCCCTGTTCTGGTTGTCACGCGAAGAGCCGCGGTCGAGGACAATCCCAAGCACGCGGAGCGGATCCGCAAAAGAGGGGCAGAGATCCTCGTTTGCGAGGGGCCCGGCGAGATCACGGATCTCCAAGGTCTGCTCGATCAACTGAGTTCTCGCGGTATTCAGCAGGTACTCGTCGAGGGCGGCCCACGGGTGCTGGCGTCGTTTCTTCGCGAGGGTCTGGCCGACGAGATCTGCGTCTACATCGCGCCCAAGATCCTCGGTGCCGACGGGACCGCTTTCATCGGCCAGCCGATGTCGGATCTGATGCAGGGCATCGGGTTAGATCACGTCCAGATCAGGACTTTCGGTGACGATGTGTGTCTGCGAGGTTTGTTGGCCGATCCGAGCATTCAACAGTCGCCTTCGGCAGACCGTGCGGCGAACGTCCAGTCCTGACCGGAGGTTGTTTTCGGGTTGCGTGCAAGCGTTCACGGCCCGACAGGTATTTGGGAAATTTCGGTTCGTTGGAGCACAAATCCGTTTGACCTGAAGGCCGCCGTGTCGTATGATATAAGTGTTGCGGGTGCAGACGGAGATCAGTGGGTCTCGAACGCACTACCCGCGGTATCGTGCATTTCTGGCACACCGCAACAAGGAGACAGGCCTACAACATGTTATTCTGTCGTCGCCTGGTCTCCTTTTTTTATGCGCACTGCACGTGGGAACAGCTTCGGAAGGATTTCTGTCATCCTGTTCATAACGAAGGATCCGGACACGGAATCGGAACCGATGCTGTTCAGGATCGGCCGCCCAGGCGGCTTCGTTGGTTTCTCTCAAGGTGGAAGGAGATCGTGCAATGACGCCAAGACGGGCGATTCTCGGCTGCATTGGGTTGATTGTGTCGGGCATGGCAATGGTCGCGAACGCACAGGGTTTGGAGCAGGGGTGGATCAGCCTGTTTGACGGCAAGAGCCTTGACGGATGGAAGACCGCGGAGGAGAATCCCGGTACCTTCTCGATTCGTGACGGCGCGATCGTGGCCAAGGGACCCCGGTGCCACCTGTTCTACATCGGACCGGTGGAGAAGGCCGACTTCCGCGATTTCGAACTGAAGGTTGACGTCAAGACCGAGCCCGGCTCCAACGGCGGCATCTATTTTCACACCCAGTGGCAAAAGAGCGGCTGGCCCGACAAGGGATTCGAGGTTCAGGTCAACAACAGCTTCCGCTCCGACGCCCGCAGGACCGCCAGCCTCTACCGGATGAAGGACATCGAGGAACAGCTCGCCAAAGACGGCGAATGGTTCACCCTGCACATCACGGTCTGGGGCAAGCACGTGAATGTGAGCCTCGACGGCAAGGAGGTCTTGGACTGGGTCGAGCCCGTGCCGGCGAATCCGCCGTCGGATATGCGAGGTCGCGTGCTGGATCGCGGGACCTTCGCGCTGCAGGGGCATGATCCAGGCAGCACGGTCCACTACAGGAACATTCGAGTCAAGCCACTGCCTATTCTGACCGATTACCACGTTCATCTCAAGGGTGGCCTGACGCTCGAAGAGGCGATCCGGATGGCCGACCAGCGGCGGATGAAGTTCGGAATCGCGGAGAACTGCGGTGTGGGCTTTCCAACCACGAACGACGCGGCCCTGGAGCCATTTCTGGCGAAACTCGATGGCAAGCCCGTGCATCGGGCAATGCAGGCCGAGGGATGCGAGTGGGTGACGATGTTCTCGCCTGCGACGATCGCGAAGTTCGATTATGCGTTCACCGATTCGATGACGTGGACGAACGACCACGGCAAACGGATGCGGCTGTGGATTCCGAGCGAGGTCGAGATCGGCGACAAGCAAGCGTTCATGGACATGCTGGTCGAGAGGACCATCGGCATCCTGACCAGAGAGCCTATCGATATTTATGTGAATCCGACGTTCCTGCCGGATGTGATCGCCGCCGAATACGACACGCTTTGGACCGAGGAACGAATGGATCGCGTGATCCAAGCCGCGGTGAGAAACGGCGTCGCCATCGAGATCAATTCGCGGTACAAGCTGCCCGGCGAGAGGTTCATTCAGAAGGCCAAGGAGGCGGGAGCGAAGTTCGCCTTCGGCACCAACAATGGCGACAAAGACCTCGGCGATCTCGCCTACAGCCGACTGATGGCGAGAAAGTACAATCTGACGCGAGAGGATTTTTTCATCCCGAAACCCGACGGCCAAAAGCCGGTCCAAGTCAAGGGATTGCCTCGATAGAAGCGACAAGACATGCGATGTCCTATTCGTCCTATAGTTCCTATCAGTCCTATAGGACGAATGGGACGGATAGGACCAATAGGACTGCGCCCTCGGAATCACCGTTGCAGAATCGGCACGTGCGGGCATTCGCTCGTGACGATTTCGCAACCGGTCTCAGTGATAAGGATGTCGTCCTCAAGGCGGATGCCGAGCTTGCCGGGGATGTAGATGCCGGGCTCGATGGTGAGGATTTGCCCCGCCTTCAGCTTGCCTTGGGCGGTTTCCTTAAGGAAGGGATTCTCGTGGATCTCCAGGCCGATTCCGTGCCCTGTGCCGTGGCCGTAGACCGGCAGTCCGCTGTCGCGAATGACCGCTCTGGCAGCGGCATCGACCTCCACCAGATCGACGCCGGGTTTGGCCACTGCGATCGCTGCGGCCTGGGCCTGCTGCACAACCATGTATGCGGCTCTGTAATCCGAGGTGGGTGTGCCGAAGGCGAAGGAGCGGGTGATGTCGCTACAGTAGCCTTGATAGCGAGCCCCGAAATCGATCAGGATCGCGTCCCTGGCCTTGAGTTTTCTCTGTGTGGGGCGGTGATGGGGCCGTGAGCCGTTGGCGCCGAAGGCGACGATGGTCTCGAAACTGTTCTTGGCGCCGAGCTTACGCATCTCCAGGTCGAGCGCGCCGGCCAATTCGTTCTCCGTGATGCCCGGCACGATCTGCTGGAGGATCTCGCCGAAGGCCTTGGCTGCAATGGAGGCGGCGGTGCGAATGACGGAAGCCTCGCTCTTATCCTTGATCTCTCGCGGTTCCTCGACGATCCCTGCGACGGGTTTGAGCGGGACGCGTGCGTTTTTCTTGAGTACCTCGTACATCCCAACGGAGATGGATTTCTCCACGCCGAGGGTCTTGACCCCCTTGAGTGTGCGGATGAACTTGCCGCCCGCCTGGGCGATGGGTTCGGCGCCGGGGCGTTGAAAGATTTTCGTATCGACGCATTCCTTCTCGGCCTGCTCGGTGTACCGGCTGTCGGTGACCAGATACAGCGCGGTCCGGGTCACGATGGCCCAACTGTCCTCGCCTGCGAAGCCGGTCAGGTAGGTGACATTCTCCGGCTTGGTGAGGATCAGCCCATCGAGACCCAGGCGGCGAAGCTGTGCTCGAACGGTTCCGACCCGCTGTTTTTTGTTTTCTGTATCCATGTCGTACTGCATACCAGGAAATTGAACGAAACGGAAGGGTTTTCTTCCTTCGTCGTTTGGCCCAGCGTCATTTGCGGTCCATACTTTACATGAGGGGATTCGGTGGGGGCGGGCGTGCGGATCGGCCGGTGGGCGATGTTTTCCGTAGGGGGGAAACGGCACCGCACGTGACTTGCAGAACTCGGGGACTTGGGTACTTCTGTCCTCCTTTGCGACTCATTCCCATGAGTAGGGACGGCTTGGCCGAGGCCGTCCTTTTTCCTCGCTTGTCCGGATCGGACCCGACCGTTACAATAGGCTGCGTTGAAACGACGCACAATCGGACCTATTGGAAACCGTTGACGAATGTTCCTACCCATCCGGACGAATATCTGGCCGCGGCGGCCCCCCTACGCGAACTACGCCTTGATCGCGATCAACGTCGTCATATTCATCCTGTCTTACGGCGGCCCTTATCGCTATTACATTGCCGGTGAGTCGATCATTCTGCCGATTCGCGAATGGGCTGCGCACTGGATGCTTTTACCCGCTGCATGGCGGGCTCATCAGTTCTTAACCTATGCCTTTTTACACGGCGGTTGGGAGCACATCCTGGGCAACATGTTTTTTCTCTACTTGTTTGGGAACAACATCAATGACAAGACGGGTAATCTGTGGTACGTCGTTTTCTACCTTGCAGGGGCGATCGCCAGCGGTCTGGGCCATACCCTGATCAACCTGAATTCCTACAGCCCCACGTTGGGCGCCAGCGGGGCGGTAGCTGCAGTCACCGGGGCATACCTAGTCTTGTATCCACAGACCCTGATCACGGTATTGTACTGGTTCTTTTTCATCGGAACCGTTGAAGTTCCGGCTCTGTACTTCATCGGTTTTAAACTGATCATCATCGACAACGTGATCGCCCGCCTGTCAAACAGCGTCGCTTACGATGCGCATCTGGCGGGCTATGCCTTCGGCATTCTCATCACTTTGGGCCTGTTGGCGACCCGTCTGGTCGGCGCCAGCCACTTCGATCTGTGGGCGATGATCAAACGCTGGAATCGTCGCCGCGAGTATCGAGAGGCGGTGGCAGGGGGGTATGATCCGTTCGCCGGGGCGGAGGGACGAAAGCGTGTCGAGGCCCGGGAAGTGGCGTCGCCGGCCGAGCAGCAGAGGTTGGTGAGGATTGATCAGATCCGTCACCAAATCAACGAATACGTCGCCCAGCGAAACATCGCCGCAGCCGCGGATGTATACGTAGACCTTTTACGTTTGGGGCCGGAGCAAGTGCTTCCTCGCCAGTTGCTCCTGGACATCGCGAATCAGTTGGCTGGGGACCGTCGGCACGCGGAGGCAGCCCGCGCCTATGAGCAGTTTCTGGAGTCCTACCGGGACAGCGAACACGCCGAACAGGTGGAGTTGATGCTGGGAATTCTCTATGCCCGTTATCTGAACGACCCGCCGCGGGCGATCGAGCATCTTCGTAAAGCTCTCGCCCGTCTTTCCGATGCCGGCCAAGTGAAAATGTGTCGAGAAGAACTGGCGAGACTGGGCGACCAGGGTGATATTTTGCGGATTATCTGACCTGCCCAAGCACTTGGTCCTTGACAAGATTCCGGGGTGACCGTAGTGTGTGGTACGAAGGATCGCCCTATCAAGCGGGCAGTTCCAAGGCATCTGTGGATATCTATTAGGGAGGTTAGAAGATGCAGGCTCGCGCAACTCTTCCTGTGCGTTCGGCAAGGACAAGGCTGTCCATCGCCGGGAGGCTCGTGGTACTGGTTGTCGTAGCGCTGGCGGTGAGTGTTACCGGTTGGGCACAACAGGGTCAGCCGGGAACGATGGCACAATCGTCCGTCGCCGGCACCGAGCCCTCCGGGGTCCGGGGGGCCATGGAACCCTACGTGGCGGAAGCCATCGGAAACGACGTGTTCATCCGTTCCGGGCCTGGCACGAACTTCTATCAGTGTGGCAAACTCTATGCGGGGGACCGTGTCCAGGTTATCGGTACGCAGGGCGGCTGGTCCTGCATCATTCCGCCGGTCGGCTGTTTCTCCTGGGTTTCGATGCAGTATGTGAGCATCAACCTGGACAACCCGACGATGGGCGTGATCACAGGGGACAACGTCGGTGTCTATGCGGGCTCGGATTTCGTGTTGCCGATGCACTCGACCAGCAAGCAGGTGGTGCTCAATCGCGGGCAAGAGGTCAAGCTGCTGGGAGAAGAAAAAGACGACTACTATAAGATCGCTCCTCCACAGGGGGCGTATCTGTGGGTGAGCACACAGTTCCTGCAGCCGACGGATCGGACGGCGACGGCCAAGACCGCCGACCCCAACGTGGCCGCCACGGCAATGAAAACGGGCGACAAGTCTTCTGCCGCGAAGGATCCGAACGCCCCCAAGACCGATCTGGAGATCTATTATGCCTTGGCCGAGCAGATCAAGGCCATTCAAGCCAAGCCGTCCTCCGAGCGGGATTATACCGTGATCAAGGCCAAGTTGACGGAACTGGCCGCAAAGAAGGATTCCGGCCGGGCGGCCCGCTACGCGGAATACACGCTCAAGAACATCGAGCGGTTTGAGTTGGCCGACAAGTCCGCCAGGGAGCTTGAATTGCAGAAGAAGGAGCTGTCGAAGACCGTCTCGAAGATCGAGGAAGCCCGCATCGCCAATCTGGCGCAGATTCCTGACTACAGCAAGTTTGCGGTCATGGGCAAACTGGAGAGGTCGAGCGTTTACGAAAGCGGGCCGATCAAAAGGTACCGTCTGGTCGACGAGAGCGGCAAGACCATTGCGTATGTGACGCCGGTGGGGGCCAAAGCCATCGCAGAAAGCGAAAACCTCGTTGGTCGCAAAGTGGGCTTGGTCGGCAAGATTGAACCGCACGAGGCTTCCGCGCGGGCGTTCATCGAATATACGGAAATCGTCCCGCTCGATTGATCGTTTCGTTTCCAACCGAAACCCATCACAGTGCACAAACAAAAAGTCGCGTCCCGGAAGAGACGCGACTTTTTGTTTCTCGATAGATCGGCCACGGCGCGACAAGCGTCGTCACACCTCGAAGCTGTCACAGGCTCGGTAGGCGTCGATCATGGCTCGCTCGCCTTCCTTGCCTCGCTTGCTTTTGCCGTGTTCCATGCACAGCACGCCCTGGTAACCTTTGCGGTAGAGGTGCCGGAAGATGTTTTTGTAGTTGATCTCGCCGGTGCCGGGCTCGTTGCGGCCGGGGTTGTCCCCCAGGTGGAATGCGCCGATCTCGCTCCAGGCCTTGTCGATGTTCGGGATCAAGTTGCCCTCGGTGATCTGCTGATGGTAGAGGTCGTTGACGATCTTGCACGATGGGCTATTGATCGCGCGGCAGATCATGTAGGCCTGCGGGATCTTTTGGAGGAACAAGCCCGGGTGATTGGCCCACCAATTCAGCGGTTCCAGCACGATCACCATGCCCGCTGGCTCGGCGATCTCCACGCAACGGCGGAGGTTGTCGATCAGGTTGGCGGTCTGATAATCGACCTCCATCCGCTGGCTGATGCAGCCGGGGGCGATCAATGCCCACTTGGCATTGGTTCGCTTGGAGACTTCCACCGCATTCTTCGTCAGGTTGACGATGTGTTCCTGGAACTCTTGGTCCTGAGTGACAAACGTAGGTTTGCCAAACTCCGCGTACATGACGAACGGTCCCAGGGTCATGCCGAGCCGATCCATCTCCTTGGCGATTTTCTCCTGGAGTTCCGGCGGTTTCCCCGGAAGGCCGTTGTCGAACATGGCCGAGAAGCCTTCGTCCGCCATGAACTTGATCTGATCGATCGGGTCGTTTCCGGCATGGGCCTGGAAGGTTCCGAGGCTCGGCGCGTACTTGAGCTTGAATTTTTTCGACGACTCGGCGGCCGAAGTGGCGGTCGAGACGACGCTCGTGGCGAAAGTCGCGGCTGCGGCACTGGCGATGAAACCGCGGCGCGAAACCGGCGTGTTATGGGTGTTTTCCATGGGAAGGCTCCTGTCACTGCTTCATGGGCGTCCACTTCTGATCGCTCTTGGAGCTAGCGACGACCGTCTCGATGAAAAGCATCCCGCGTACGCCTTGATCGACGCCCGGGAAGTCGAGGGCCAGCTCGCTGGGTTTTTCACCGGCGATGGCGCACTTGACCGTCTCGGCGAAGTTCATGTAGTTGTTGGCGAACGCCTCGAGGAATGCTTCCGGGTGGCCGGAGGGAATGCGGGTACCCCGGGCGGCGGCGGCGCTGTAGGCGCCGACGTAGCCGTTGCCCCGTTTCCAGACCTTCTCCGGCTCATTATCGGTGCGGACGTACAGGTAATTCGGATGCTCTTGATGCCATTCAAGGCTGCCTTTCTCGCCGTGTACCCAGATCGCAAGGTTGTTTTCTTCTCCGATGGCGATCTGGCTGGCGTGCAGGACGCCCTTGGCCCCGTTGTCGAACTTCAGCAAGCAATTGCAGTCATCGTCCACCGGACGGCCCTGGACGAAGGTCGTCAGCTCGGCGCAGATGTGGGTGATCTTGAGGCCGGAGATATACTCGGCCAGATTCGCGGCGTGGGTGCCGATGTCGCCGACGCAGCCGCCGATGCCGGTCTGCTTGGGATCGGTCCTCCAGCTCGCCTGCAATTGGCCGGTCTTTTCCAACGCGGTCGCAAGCCAGCCTTGAGGGTACTGGACGACGATTTTGCGGATCTTTCCCAGGTCTCCCTTTTTGACCATGTCTCGGGCGAGCTTGGCCATGGGATAGCCGGTGTAGTTGTGCATTAGGCCGAAGACCAGCTTTTTTTCCCGCACGAGTTTCTGCAATTCCTTGGCTTCGTCGGAAGTCAGAGTCATCGGTTTCTCGCACATCACATGGAAACCCGCCTTCAGGAAGTCCCGGGCGATGGGAAAATGCCAGTTGTTCGGCGTCGTCACGGCCACGAAGTCGATTCGCTTGTCCGCGGGCAAGGCCGACTCGGCCTGAATCATGTCTTGGTAGGTGTTGTACACGCGCTTGGGGTCCAGGGCCAGGTGCTTGCCCATATCCTGGGATTTCTTGGGATCGATATCGAATGCGCCGGCCACAAGCTCGATTTCCCCGTCCAGCCGGGAGGCCTTGCGATGGACCTCGCCGATGAACGCGCCGGGACCTCCGCCGATCAAACCCATTCTCAACTTCCGGTCGAGTTTCATACGTGCTCCTTTCAATAGTGCTTCTGCTGTGGACGTCGTGGTTTCTGTGACTGGAGTCTTTCACGGGGGCTTGCCGCGCCCGATCTGTGTTGCCTCCAAGGCAAAACCACCCGCGATTATAGGCGTTCGACACTACAAAGCAACCCCCAATCCCGCTTTTGTCCGGGCTCAAGGTTGACAACGACGGGACCAAACCGTAAACCTACCTCTGTCGGTCCCGCCGTGTCGTCAGGGACTTGTTCGGACAGGAATGAAGGGACATGAAAACGAAGGTTCGTCCGGTTGCCGTCGACTTGTATTTTCTGCCCGTCCAGACACGGGTTCCGCTGAAGTTCGGCCCCGAGACGTTGACCTCGGTGATCTGCGCCCGCGTGGCGATGACCGTGACGGACGGACGGGGCAAACGCGCTCAGGGGTGGGGCGAGACCCCTCTGAGCGTACAGTGGAGTTGGCCGAGCACTCTCAGCTATCAGCAACGCTGCGACGCCATGCAGGACTTGTGCGTAAGACTGGCCGAGGCTTGGGGCAGCGTCGCCGACGAGGGCCATCCGATCGAATTGGGGCACCGCTTTATCGATTCGGCACTGCCGAGTCTGTTGACGCAGGCGAATGTCGAGAGAGACGCGGATGTCGAACCGATGCCTTGGTTGGCAGCTCTGGTCTGTTCCTCAGCTTTTGACATTGCTGTACACGATGCCTATGGGCAACTTTTGGGCTTGCCGGTGTACTCGACCTATGGGCCCGAGTTCATGAACGTTGATCTGTCCCATTTTCTCGAACCGGCACCGGGGGCCACGGTCTCTTTTGCAGGCAGATACCCGTCGGATTACCTCCAGTCGCCGCCCTCGCGATTGCCCGCCTGGCACCTGGTGGGGGGCAAGGATCTGCTTGACGCGTCGGAGTTGAGGGGGGACGAGCCGAAGGATGGCTACCCGGTCCTGTTGCGAGACTGGATCGAGCGGGACGGACTCACGTGTCTGAAGGTCAAGCTGCGGGGCAACGACGCCTCGTGGGACTACGATCGGCTCGTGAATGTGGGGCGGATCGCGATGGAGAAGGGCGTCCTGTGGTTGACCACGGACTTCAACTGCACGGTCGCCGATCCGGCCTACGTCAACGAGATCCTGGACCGGTTGATGAAGGACCATCCTCGCATCTACCAGATGATCCTGTACGTGGAGCAGCCGTTCCCGTACGATCTGGAGGCCAACCAGATCGACGTACACAGCGTCTCAGCCCGCAAACCGCTGTTTATGGACGAAAGCGCGCACGATTGGAAGCTGGTCCGCCTGGGACGCCAGCTTGGGTGGACGGGCGTGGCCCTCAAGACCTGCAAGACCCAGACCGGAGCCTTGTTGAGCTTGTGTTGGGCCAAAGCCCATGGTATGACGCTGATGGTTCAGGATTTGACAAACCCCATGCTGGCCCAGATCCCGCACGTGCTCTTGGCGGCGCACGCCGGGACGATCATGGGAGTCGAGACCAACGCGATGCAATTCTACCCCGCGGCGTCTGCGCCCGAGGCCGTCGTGCATCCAGGGCTCTACCGCCGGTGCGAGGGGCAAGTGGACCTGTCCACTGTCCGCGGCCCGGGTTTTGGCTACCGCCTCAAAGAAATCGAACGGCGATTGCCGGACAAGGCGGTCAGCTTTTCCCAGTGAGTGAACTGACAGCGCGACGCATTTAGGAGTGACGAGAATGGCCAAGCTGAGTGCCTTTGCCGATGAAGTGACGGAGAGTTTCCGCGGCCAGGTCGAGTTTCTGGCGAAGGAGAACGTCGGGTATATCGAACCACGATTCATTGACCGCAAGAACATCATGGACCTCAGCGTCGATCAGTTGAAGGAGGCCCGAAATCTGATCCAAGATCATGGTCTCAAGGTTAGTGCGATCGGTTCGCCAATCGGCAAAGTCAAGCTCGATCAGCATTTCAAGCCGCATCTGGACAGGTTCAAGCATGCGGTGGAGCTGGCGCAATTTTTTGAGACGCCCTTCATCCGTGTGTTTAGTTACTATGCCCCTGACGGCAAAAACATCGACGACTACCGCAATCAGGTCATGGACCGCATGGTCGCCAAGTTGGAAGTGCTGCAGGGGACAGATGTCATCATGGTTCATGAGAACGAAGCTCATATCTATGGCCACTCAGCGGCCAACTGCGTGGATCTCGTCAAGACGATCGATTCACCCAAGCTGCGATTGGCCTACGACCCCGCCAACTTCGTCTGGGCGGAGCAGATCACCAACAATGTAGAAGTCGCTTGGCCCTTGATGAAACCCTACGTCGTGCACATTCACATCAAAGACTGGAAACTGGGTTCCAAGGATATCGGCAGCATGCCCGGCCAAGGCGATGGTCAGATCAAAGAACTTCTCGCGGAGTTGGCCGCGATGAATTACGACGGCTGTCTGACGATGGAGCCGCACCTGATGGCAGGCGGCCAGTTCGGCGGTTCGACCGGGCCGGAACTGTTTGCCAAGGCTATCGCGGCCGTAAGAGCTTTGGCGGAGGAAGTGGGCTTGAGACTGAACTGATCCGTGGGGGATGGGATTGCAAGACAAAGGAAGGCAAAACATGAAGATCTGGAACTTTGGAATCGTCGGGGCCGGACTGATCGCCGATTTCCACGCCCGCGCGATCCGCGATATTCCCAGTGCGAAGTTCGTCGCCTGTTGCGACACGAACCTCTCGCGGGCTCAGGCTCTGGCGCAGAAATACGCCGGTCGGGCCTACGGCAGCTACGAGGACATGCTCGACAACGACGACATCGACATTGTGACCATCGCGACGCCCAGTGGTTTGCATATGCAGCCCACTGTTGCGGCGGCCAAGGCCGGTAAGCATGTCATTTGTGAAAAGCCCATCGAGATCACGCTGGAACGGATTGATACGATGATCGAGGCCCACGCCAAGGCCGGCACGCGCCTCGGCGGTATCTTCCCGTACCGGTTCAACGACATGATGGTTCCGCTTCGCGAGGCCATCCGCTCCGGCCGGCTCGGCACGATCACCTGCGCCAGCGTCTATGTCCCCTGGTGGCGGACCGACGCCTACTATGAAGGTTCCTGGCGCGGCACTTGGGAGCTGGACGGCGGGGGTGCCCTCATGAACCAGTCGATCCACATGATCGATATGCTCTGCGATCTGATGCCGCCCATCGAATCGGTGCAGGCTTTCACCGCGACGCTGGGCCACAAGATCCAGACCGAGGACGTTGCCACTGCGGTCGTGCGTTACACTAGCGGCGCACTGGGTATGATCTACGGGACCACCGCTTCTTATCCCGGTCAGTTCCGTCGGTTCGAGATCACCGGGACCAAGGGCACCATTATCAATGTCGAGAACAGCATCGCCGTTTGGCAGTTCGCCGACGAGAAGCCGCAGGACGCGGAGGTCCGCGCCCGGTTCACGGCAATTCAAGGCGGCGGCGGAGTCTCCGATCCGGCGGCCATCACCCACGAGAACCACACTCGCAACTTCAAGGCGTTCCTGGAGTCGCTCGAAACGGGCAAGGACTTCTGGATCAGCGGCCCCAAGGCCCGCAAGGCAGTCGAGGTGATCTTGGCGATCTACCGTTCGGCGAAAGAAGGTCGGTTGATCAAACTGCGGTGAGACACCGAAAAGGGATCTAAAGCACGAAATCCGATACAAATTCAAAACACGAAACTCAAATGACCGAAACACTGTCGCCCGTCGGACGCATAGTTTCGGTCATTTGGTTTTTGAGCCTTCGTGCTTGTCTCGAATTTCGGATTTCGACCTTCGGATTGTCTTCTTAGATTGTCGCCAGGACACCTCTGGCGTACCCCACCGATTCGGCTAGGCCAGGTACGGGGTCATCGGCGTCCTTCTCGTATTCGAACGAGACGATGCCGGTGTATCCGATCTTCACCAAGGTCCGCATGACGCCGGGGATGTCGATCACGCCACGGCCCATCTCGACCGCGCTGCCCTTGGCGTTGGCGGCCGAGACGTCTTTGATATGGAAGTCGATCATGCGGTCGGCGAATTCGACGATCGAGGCCGCAGGGTCCACGCCCGCGCGAATCGTATGCCCGATGTCGTTGCACAGGCCGATTCGAGGGTCGAGGTCTTTGACCTTTTCGTACACGGTCGAGGGCAGCGGGTACACCTTGTCGCCGGGGCCGTGATTGTGGATCGCGACCTTGATGTCGTACTCTTTGACTTTTTTGTTCACCAGAGGCAGCAGTTCGTGTTCCGGAACGCCGATGATGACCCGCATCCCGGCGGTTTTGGCGTATTCGAAGGCTCGGTTCACCTCACCCTCGTTCTTCATGTAAACGACGCCGCAACCATAGAGATCCAAACCCGCGTCTCGGACTTTGGCGGCCACCGTCCGGATCTGTTCCGCCGTGCTGTTCATCGGCAAGTGCATGTCCTTCAGGGCGATGTGCTTGAGGCCGACCCGCTTGGTCCATTCGATGGTTTTGTCCAGATCGAACTTGCGAAGCGTGTACGAGGCCAAGCCCAGCTCGAACTTGGGTTTGCCCGTCGTTGTCGATTGCGCCGAGGCACACCCTCTCGTCAGACCGCCCCAGGCGGCTGCCCCTGCCGCCGCGACCTGTAGAAATTCTCTTCTGCCGCGAATCTGTTCCATAGCGTCTGCTCCTACAAAAGCCTTTGAGACTGCATCGAAGTTCGCTCGGTGCAGGGGTCTCCATCGTATCACAATTGAGCCTTCAGGGAAATGTTTCACTTCGTTGACACCAAGCCCAAGGTGCGATAAGCTCAGAAATCGATCAATGGCCGTGACAGTGTTAGTGGGAGTGCATTATGAACAGCACCAGACCAGAACGCATGGGGGGCACAATGTTCAATCAACGTAACTCCTTGTCCCGTAGAGATTTCCTACGTTATTTCACGGTGTTGGGTGGGGCCGCTGCCTTTCCCACGATCGTCCCGGCATCGGTCTTCGGCGCCGAGGCTCCCAGCGAGAGGATTGTTGTCGGCTGCATCGGCGTCGGCCGAATGGGCACCGGCGATCTGACCGACGCACTGGGTCTCAGGCAGGTGCAAGTCGTCGCAGTCTGCGACGTGGACTCCCGTCGGGCGCAGATCGCCCAGAAGAGGGTCGATTCTTTCTACGCCCAGCGCAATCCGGGCGGCCAGGGCAAAGGCTGCGCCGCATACCACGATTTCCGGGACTTGATCGCCCGGCCCGACATCGACGCGGTGCAGATCTCCACGCCGGACCACTGGCACACGATCCCAACGATCGAAGCCGCCCGCGCGGGCAAGGACATTTTCCTGCAGAAGCCTCTGTCCCTGACGATTGCGGAAGGGCGTCTCGTGAGCGACACGGTCCGGCGGTATGGCCGGATCTTCCAGATCGGCAGCCAGCAGCGGTCCGACAGGCGGTTCCGCCAGGCCTGCGAGCTCGTCCGCAATGGTCGGATCGGCAAGCTTCACACGATCAAGGTCGGTTTCGGCACGGACCCCGGTTGCGGCCCGCAGCCGGAAATGCCGGTGCCGGAGAACCTCGACTACGACATGTGGCTCGGACCGGCCCCGTGGGCGCCGTACACCGAGGAGCGGGTGCATCCGCAGAACAGCCTGACCGCCCGGCCGGGCTGGCTTCGCATCTCCGATTACGGCGCGGGCATGATCACCGGCTGGGGCAGCCACCACCTGGACATCGCCCACTGGGGTATGGGCACTGAGTTCACCGGCCCGATCGAGATCGAAGGAAGAGCCGAATTCCCGAAGAACGGTCTCTGGGACGTGCATGGCGATTTCCACATCGAGTACACCTATGCCAACGGTGTCAAGATGATCGTTGCAGATGAAGGGGTGCATAAGAACGGTGTCCGCTTCGAGGGTGACAAAGGCTGGGTTTTTGTGGACCGTAGCAGGATCGACGCTGAACCCAAGTCGTTGCTCCAGGAGGTGATCGGCGCCGATGAGACGAAGCTTTATGTGAGCAACCATCATAAAGGCAACTTTTACGACTGTGTGAAGTCACGGGCCGAGACAATCGCTCCGGTCGAAGTCGCGCACCGTTCTTGCACAGCTTGTCTGCTGGGCGACATCGCGATGCGAACGGGCCACAAGCTCAAGTGGGACCCGGCCAAAGAGCAGTTCGTCGATCATGACGCGGTGGCGACCGCGATGCTGTCGAGGACGATGCGGGCGCCGTGGAGACTGTAGAAGATCTGAAATCCGAAGCACGAAATCCGAAACAAATTCGAATGACCGAATCTCGAGATTCAAAACGGTTTTCCGTAGCGTGAGAGCGTTTCGGGTATTTGGATTTCGCGCGTGGGGTTTGTTTCGGATTTCGCGATGTAGATTTCGGCTTTAGCTTCAAGAGAGAGCTCTGAATGAGAACCCGAATCACACCCGAGCAAAAGGCACTGATCCATCGCCAGGACGTGGACTTGGCCATCTGAAAGCCGACGCGACGCCCAGCGCGAGAATGATGAAGAAATGAAAGACCTCGTTTCCCCCAGAGACACAGGAACACCGAGGATGATGCGACAGAGAAAGAAGTAGATTCGGTCTGGGTTGGTTCTTCTCTGTGCCCTCTGTATTTCTGGGGTGAATGCGATTGAACACAGGGGAGTTGATATGAAGAAGAAGACCGTGCGGGCCGGCATCGTGGGGGCCGGCTTCTCCGCCTCGTTTCATTTCGAGGCGATCCAAAAAGTCTACGGCACAAACGTCGAAATCAAGGGCGTCCACGCCCTGCAGGGGGCCGAGGCCTATGGTCAGAAGAGAGGTATTGCCGTTTACGATTCGCTGGAGAGGCTGATCGACGACGTCGATGTGATCCACTGCTGTACGACCGCTTCCTCGCACGAGTCGGTCGCCATCGCGGCCCTGGAGCGGGACAAATTCGCCATCGTGGAAAAGCCCTTGACCGGATTCTTCGGCGACGGCGACGAAAACTTCAACGGCCAGGATTTTCCCAAGGAGATCGTCCATGCGAAAGCGTTGGCCAGCATCGAGCGAATGCTCCAGGCGGAGAAAAAGAGCAAGGGCCGGATTCTCTACGCGGAGAACTGGGTCTACGCTCCTTCGATCCAGAAGGAACGGGAAATCCTGGAAAAAACCGGCGCCCAGATTCTCTGGATGCATGGCGAGGAGGCGCACTCGGGTTCGCACGCCAAAACATATGCGTACTGGAAATACTCCGGCGGTGGCGTCATGATCGGCAAAGGGTGTCACCCTCTGGGTGCGGCCCTGTATCTCAAGCGAATCGAGGGCAAGGCCCGCGACGGCAAGCCCATCCGGCCCCAATCGGTGACCGCCCGCGTGCATGCGCTGACGCGGATGCCGAATTTCCGCGACGAAGGGCACATCCGCTGCGACTACTTCGACATCGACGACTTCTCGATGATGCACGTGACATTCGAGGACGGCACGATTGCGACGATCTTCGCCTCGGACATCATCCTGGGCGGCATTCACAACTGGCTGGAGGTCGCTGCGAACAACCACCGCACCTTCTGCAACATCAACCCGAATACCGCGATGGCGACGTACAACCCGGTGGATGCGAACTTCAAGGACATCTACGTCGTCGAGAAGATCGGGACCAAGCAGGGCTGGACGAACCCCTCGCCGGACGAGGACTGGTTCACAGGATATCCGCAGGAGATCGAGGCGTTCTATCGCACCGTGGCCTACGGCGACCCGGTCCAGAGCGACAGCTCCCTGGCCGCCGACACCATCTCGACGATCTACAGCGCGTACATCTCGGCCGAGCGAAAAGGGGCGGAAGTCGCCGTCCGAACCGTTGTATAGGAATTTTTGATGACCAACGAACAATGGAATCAGCTTCTAGCGGTCCTGGCCGGCGAGGTGCTCGAACCGATGCCGGTCGGGTTTATTATCGACAGTCCCTGGCTTCCCGGCTGGGCGGGCATATCCACGCTTGATTACTACGGCAGCGAGGAGAAGTGGTTGGCGGCCAATTTCAAGGCTTTGCGGGAGTTCCCCGACGCCATGTTCCTGCCGGGCTTCTGGTCGGAATTCGGAATGTGCACCGAGCCCTCGGCCTTCGGGAGCAAGTGTCGATGGGCCCAGGACGAGCTGCCCTTTGCGGAGAAGATCGTCAAGACGATCGGCGACCTCGCGGGCATCGAGAAGCCCGATCCCCGAACCGACGGTCTGCTTCCATTCGTCCTTCGTAGACTGGAGTTGCACCGAGACCGCATCGAAAAGGAAGGACATTTCATTCGATTCGCGGTCTCTCGCGGGCCGCTGAACATCGCGACGTTCCTCATGGGAACGACCGAATTCCTCATGGCGATCCGCACCGATCCCGAGGAGATCCAGCGGTTCTTGACGCTGATCACGGAGTTCATCGTCGACTGGCTCCGCCTTCAGAAAGAACGCATACCCACAATCGAAGGCATCTTTCTCCTGGACGACATCGTCGGCTTCCTCGGCGAGCAGGACTTCCGCGCCGCGGCCTTGCCCTATCTCAAGCGGATCTTCGGCTGCCTCGATGTGCCGGTGCGGTTTTTCCACAACGATGCCCAGGGGCTGGTCACCGCGAAGTTCCTCAACGAGGTCGGAGTCAACCTCTTTAACTTCAGCTTCGAACACTCGCTGACGCAGATGAAGGAATTGACCGCCCACAAGGTGACGCTGCTGGGCAACATTCCGCCGCGGGACGTCCTGGCCCAGGGTACGCCTGCCGATGTGGCAGCCAGCGTGAAGGCCGCGATCGAACCGCTGAGCGACCGTAGCAGGGTGATCCTCTCCTGCGGCGGCGGAATCCCGCCCCAGGTGCCCAGCGAGAATATTCGGGCAGTGCTGAAGGCTGTGCGGTGAGAGGCCGATGTGTCTGTGGGTGGCGCATGGGTCGCCCCTGGGGGGATGTCACATCGCCGCGAGCCTGTGCCATTGACGGCTGTCGACTTCGAGTAGGGCGTCCGCCTCGGGGAAGCTCTCGCTGCCGGCCGGATATTCGTGGGGTGGTTCGTCGCTTTTTTCCCATGCCTCCAGGATGGGCATGAGGAGTTTCCACGTGGTTTCGATGCCGTCGAAGCGTGTGAAGAGGGTCTGATCGCCTGTCATGCAATCCAGCAAGAGGCGCTGATAGGCCTCGGGCATCTCGCCTCCGAAGATTTCCTTGTAACGGAATCTCATATCCAAGGTGCCGATGCAGATCTTCGAGCCGGGTCGTTTGGCTTGAAATTGTAGGGAAATGCCCTCTTCGGGCTGGATCTGGAACGCCAGGATATTGGGCGGCATGTGATGCAGACCGACCGATCCGAAGAGCGAATGCGGAATCTCTTTGAACGTTACGACGATTTCTGTGTCTTTTTTGGCCAGTCGCTTACCGGTCCGTAGGTAAAAGGGGATATCCTTCCACCGCCAGTTGTCGATAAAGAGTCTGGCCGCAACGTAAGTCTCTGTCCTAGAGTCGGGGGCGACGTCTTTCTCGCAGCGGTAGGCAGGCACTTCCTGGCCATTGATGCGGCCTGCTCCATACTGACCTCGAACGAGGGCGCAACCGTTCTGGGGACTCCACGAGCAATCGAAGGGACGCACCGCCCGCAGCAGCTTGACCTTCTCGTCGCGAACCGCTTCAGCGTCGAACGATGTCGGCGGCTCCATGGCCACCAGGGCGAGCATCTGGAGCATATGGTTCTGGAACATGTCACGGATCGCGCCGGACTTGTCGTAATAACCGGCGCGGTGCTCGACCCCCAGCGTTTCGGCGATTGTGATCTGGACGTTGTCGATATGGTTGCGGTTCCAGACGGGTTCGAAGATCGCGTTGGCGAATCGGAAGATCATGATGTTCTGGACGGTCTCCTTGCCCAGATAGTGATCGATGCGATAGACCTGCGACTCCTCGAACCACTTCGAGATGGTCCGATTCAGGGCGGTTGCCGTCGCCAGATCCCGCCCAAAGGGTTTCTCCACGACCAGACGCGATTTCAACCGGCACTCGGGGTCATCTTTGCCGGACAGGTTCGACTCGCCGAGACCTTCGATGATCGTCTCATACAGGAAGGGGGGTACGGACAGGTAATAGAGGTTGCAGCCGCAGACACCATGCTTGCGACGAAGCTCCGCCAGGCGGGTCTTGATCGCGGCGTAGGTGGCGGGGTCGGCGTAGTCGCCGCTGACGTAATAGATCTTGTCCAGAAACTCCGATAGTTTGTTGGAAGAGATGCCGCCGAGGCGTTGTCCGATCGCCTCGGCGGCAAGCTGGCGGTATTGTTCATCGGAGTATTCGGTTCGGCTGCAACCCAGCAAGCAGAAATGCTCGCACAGGAGCCCTCGCCTGTGGATCTGGGCCAAGCTCGGCAAGAGCTTGCGTTGCACGAGGTCGCCCGAGGCCCCGAAGACAACCATGGCCACCGGCGGGGCCGCCGACTCGACGCAGATCAAGTCCAACGCGGCCACCGACGGATGGATTTCACGGGTGGGCATGGCGATCAATCATCTGCCGGTTCGAACTGGTCTTTGCCGGCGCCGCAATCGGGGCAAACCCAATCGTCCGGAAGATCGGCGAAAGACGTGCCGGGGGCCACGCCGTTGTCGGGGTCGCCCGCAGCAGGGTCGTAGATGTAACCGCAGAGGACACATTTGTACTTCATTCTTGTTCCCTTCCTTAGTGGAGCTTGTCAACTCAATGCCGTCAGGCGACGTCGCAGATCGGCGATATGTCGAACCTCTTCCCGGATGATGGCTTCAATCTTGTCTCGGCCTGCCTCGGCGGGGACCAGGTCCTTCAGGCCGACATAGTACAGAACGGAATTCTGCTCGGCGCCGATGGCGGTCTCGAGCAATTCGCGCACGGACTCTCTGCCTGTCAGCTTCTGTGTCGGGCTCTTCATCCCTTCGAAGCCTTTGCTGTCGGCCAGCGCCTGCAGGTACAGTGTCGCCTCGTTGTACGGATCGAACGCGGTTTCCCCTTTTTCCCGCTCTGTAAGGCTCTTTCTCATCTCCTGGAACGTTCGCAGGTGGCCGTCTTCCATGGAGGCCATGCCCAGGAACATCTCCTTGATCCCTCGATCGGCGGCCTTGGACGCGGCTTCCCGATAGAACCGGGCGCCGTTTCGCTCGATCTCTTCGGCCATCTCGAATACTTCGTCGGCGTTGAATGTTATGCTCATGCCTGTCCTCCCGCACCTGTGGATAGTGTCATTTCCGCTCGCCCAACGCGTGATCCATCATGAGCATCGCGCCGGGGGCCTTGTCCGCCATCTTGAGTTTCTGGACGATGCCGTCAACGTGGGCCTCTTCCTCGACCTGCTCGTTGACGAACCATTGCAGCATGAATGCGGTGGCGTGGTCTTTCTCCGCGGTCGCCAGGTTCATCAGTTCGTCGATCCGTCCGGTGATGTGCTGCTCGTGGTTCAGCGACGCCTCGAAGGCCGCCAGCGGCGATTTCCATTCCTTCGGCGGTTCCTTGATCCCCTCGAGAATCACCCGTCCGCGACGCTCGTTGATGAACTTGAAGAGCTTCATCGCGTGACCATTCTCTTCGCGAGCCTGAGCGGCCATCCAGGCGGCGCAACCCGGGAGATTCTGGGACTCGAACCAGGCGGACATCGCCAAGTAGAGGTAGGACGAATACAATTCTTCGTTGATCTGCTTGTTCAACGCTTTTTCCATTTTCTCGGTGAGCATATTATTTTGCCTCCCATAGGCCATGAATGTTGCAGTGTTCTCGGGCCACGACATTGTCGGCCGGGATGTTGAAGACGGCCTCGGGCACTTGGCCGGGTTTGAGGAACTGGCGATACGCCTTGCCGTCGCTGATCACTTCGATCCACTCGATGTAATGTTTTTCTTCCATCGGATGCTGGACGCTTCCGATCTTGACCTTGATGCCGCCATCGATCTTCTCGATAACTGGCACGTGCTTCTCCTTGCCCTGGTCGGCGGTCTTGACCGTCAAGTTCTCCATCCGTTGGCCGCAGCAGACCAGATCGCCGCCGCCGGCGGTGAGCACCTCGACAATGTTGCCGCACACAGAGCATTTATACACCTGGAGTCTCTCGATCATTTTGTTTCCCTTTCTTTTCAGCAGTGTTCACACACGAACAAGTCGATTCGCTTCGTCGTCAGGCGATTCCAATCTCCCGATGCTTGGCCAGAATCCGTTCCGCCAGCATGTCCAGAGCGAGGTAGTCTTCATCTTTCGGTCGGCCCTTGGCGATCACGGGCGATAGCACGTCCACCTTGAGGTTGGCGATCAGGCCCGAGAGCTGCTCGACCATCTTGCCGCCCCAACCGAACGATCCGATGATGGACGCGAATCGCGTCTTGGGACGCAGCGCATTGGCGACGAACGCGGCGTAGGCCGCCTTGGGATGGGCGCCGGTCAGGACCGTGGGCGAGCCCAGGACGATCGTCGCGGCGTCGACCAGAGCGATCGCCAGTCGGCCGAGGTCAGTCACCGCCAGGTTGAATTGACGCACGACGATGCCCCGGCGGATCAATGCCTTGGAGAAGTACTCCACCATCATTCGCGTGCTCTCGTGCATCGACACATAGGCGAGCACGACCTCGTTCCGGACGTTGTCGCTGGTCCAGTCCTTGTAGGCATCCAGGATGTAGCGAGGCTTGTCGTGGATGGGCCCGTGACTGGGGGCGATCATCTCGATGTCGAGCTTGCCCACTTTCTCCAGGTTCTTCCTGATGATGGACCGGAAGGGCATCATGATCTCGGCATAGTACCGTTTGGCCGACTCGAAGGCCAGCGGCTCGTCATCGACATAAAGGCTGCTCGACGCCAGGTGCGAACCGAAGAAATCGCACGAGAACAGGATCTTGTCCTGTGCCAGGTAGGTCACCATCGTCTCAGGCCAGTGTACCCAGGGCGTTTCGAAAAATTGGAGCGTCTTATCGCCCAGAGACAGGGTCTGTCCGTCCTGGATGGTCGCAAATCGTTCTTCATCAATGTGAAGAAGATCGATGAGCATCGTCTTGCACTTGGCGTTGGTCACGACCTTCGCGCCGGGGTAGCGGGCCAGGATCGCCGGGATCGAACCGGAGTGATCCTGCTCGCCATGATGCGAAATGATATAGTCGATTTTGTCGATCCCCGAGGCGGTGAGGCTGCCCATGAGGATATCCATCTTCGCGGGGTCCACCGTGTCGATCAGGGCGGTCTTCTCGCTGCCCTCGATCAGATAGGCGTTGTACGTGGTCCCTTCCGGCAACGGAATCAACTCGTCGAAGAGCCGCCGATCCCAGTCGATCGCACGGATCGAGTACACGTTGGGTTTCAGTTCCTGCATTTCTCGTATTCCTCCTGATCCTGTCGTCTCGGCGAAAGCCTCCGGCGGCAAGGTCCTGCCGACCTGGAAAGCCTAGAGAAGCTTCCTGGCCGCATCCAATGCGGCCGCGTAGTCCGGCTCGCTCGACAGCTCTTTGACGATCTCTACATACCGGACGACGCCTTGCTTGTCCACTACAAACACCGCCCTGGCCAGCAGCCGAAGGTCCTTGAGCAGTACGCCGTAGGCGTTTCCGAAGGCGGCGTCCCGATGGTCCGACAACGTCCGGACATTCTTGACACCTGTTGCGCCGCACCATCGAGTCTGGGCAAAGGGCAGATCCATGCTGATCGCCAGCACGATTGCCGCGTCGCCGAGATTGCCCGCTTCGACGTTGAACCGACGCGTCTCCACATCGCAGACCGGCGTGTCCAGCGACGGAACGGTCGTGATGATGCTGACCTTCCCCTGGCTCAGGGAGGACAGCTTGACGGTCGAAAGATCGTTGGCGACCAGGGTCGCCTCCGGCGCCTTCTGGCCTACGTTGATTTCGCTGCCAATCAGTGTGAGGGGGGTGCCCTTCATGGTGACCAAGCCTGTTCGCTCTGCCATATTGCACTCCTTTCTGAGGTTGCATTTCCAATTTCCGAATATCGCTGGTTCTCGTACCCGGTCGCCGTGTCGGGACAGACGGATTATCCTGACCGGCCACGACGACGTGCTGCTGTTACGCAGATCCGGGGCCGTCCAGTTCGGTGAAAATCGCAAAATCCTACGATCTTGCGGGTGTACGCAGAGGGGCAACACTCGCAGAGAGTTCAGCTTGCGGTGACGACGGTTTAACAAAGGCCGGGGGGCGAACGCGAAGGCCGCCCCCCGGCTCTTCGACTGCTTGCGGATCAGTAATTGACCGCCTCGATCTCGAAATACGACCGGGGTTTCTGGCAGGCTGCGCAGACTTTGGGAGCTTCCGGCCCTTCGTGGACCAGCCCACAATTGCGGCACACCCAGCGGACGGGCGTCGAACGTTTGAAGACCCTGCCTTCCGCGACGTTCTTGGCCAACGCGTTGTAGCGGTCCTCGTGGCGTTTCTCGGCGACAGCGATCTTCTTGAATACGGCGGCGATTTCCGTAAAACCTTCCCTCTCCGCGATTTTTGCAAAAGTCGGATACATCTCCGTGTTCTCGTAATGCTCGCCCGCGGCGGCATGGCGCAGATTCTCCAGTGTACTGCCGATCACGCCGGCCGGAAAGGCCGCTTGGATTTCAGCTTCCCCGCCTTCAAGGAATCCAAACAATCTTTTGGCGTGTTCTTTTTCCTGGTTGGCGGTCTCTTCGAAGATCGCGGCGATCTGCTCATAGCCTTCTTCCCGAGCTTTTTCCGCAGCGTAAGTGTAGCGGTTCCTCGCCTGGGATTCGCCTGCAAACGCGGTCAACAAGTTCTTTTCCGTCTCGGTGCCCTTGAGATTCATCTGGTGTCTCCATTGATCGTGATTGTGACAGTTCTCGCCTGGATCGCCGGTTCACGAAAGCGCATGATGCCGCGACGGAATCGGAACTCGGGACTCAGGACTCTTTGTTGCAGTGATTGCACAAACCTTCCAGATACACGGTCTTCCTCAGTACGGTGACCTGTCCGAGCAGGTTCGCGGGAACGTCGATCCGGTCGAACGGCTCATGATGGAAGTCCAGGATTCGTCTGCATTTGAGACACTTGAAGTGCTGGTGCGTGCAGAGATTGGCGTCGAATCGCTTCGCGTCGCCGGAGCCTTCGACGACGAAGGCTGCCCCCATCTCGCTGAGCGTCAGCAGGGTCCGGTTGACCGTGTCCAGCGAGATGCTGGGAAACGTGCGTCGGACTTTGCGGAACACCGCCTCGGCGGACGGATGCTCGGTGGTCTCCACCAGGGCCTTGTAGACCGCCATTCGTTGCGGCGTGACTTTCAGACCGGCCTGACGGCAGCGGCTCTGGAATTCAGCAAGTCGTTTCTCGGTCTCTTGTCTGTCGCAGGGTTGTCTTTTTCCTTTCATGCTTTTCCTCTCATCGATCATTCAGTTTTTCGTCCGGCGTTACGCTACCGGCACGACCGCCCTATATACGACTATTTATTTTCACTACTATATAGGATATACTCCGACACGTCAAGAGCCTCACGACGCAGCGAGGGCGGAAACTTCCCTCTCGCAAGCAACGGCTGATGATAGCTTTATGGCTCGATTCGTGCAAGCGTTCTCCACATCCGAACGCGGAAATTCCCTCAGAACAAGACGACAAAGGTTTCCGTCGACGCGCGGGGGTCATCGCCATTTGCAGCGGCGCGCCGGCAGACGATGAGTCCCGTGGCAATCGGTGCAGACCCTCGAACTCGATGCTCGAGAGACGGGTTCATGTTGCGGGGAGCTGAGCTTGTCCTGGGGGTGGCAGGCCATGCATGCGGGATTGATCTTGTCCCTGGGGTACATGATATCCGGCGCGGTGCCGTTGCCGCCTGAACCCCAGGACTCATCGGCGATGTGAGCGTCGCTGGGACCGTGACACTCGGCACAGCCAATGCCCCTACGGGCATGGTTGGCCGCGATTGCTTCGTTGATATAGTTGATGTGGCAGACGAAGCACCGGCTGTTGTCGGCCGTCGGTTCGTTCGTTGCCTCATCCTCTTCGGGCTCATCGAGCAGCAGAAACGGCGCCTCCGGCGCCGCGTTGTCAGGCCGGCTCGCGACCATCAGAGCATCATTCGCCCGCCCGGTCTCCATGGGCGACGGTGTGACAGTCTCGGTCCGCCCGCAACCGGTGATAGCGATTGTGAGCATCATCGACAGGCCGACGGGGATTGCGTTCATGCGAAGCGTCATCCAGATTTTTCCTTCACAGGGGGCCTCTCGGACGGGCCGGGATCAAACGTATTGCCAGTTCTTGAGCCACTGGTAATTCACCGGCAGGTTCGCCCAGGTTTCCCGGCCGGCCCTGTCCAGCAGTGCGTTTTCCTTGACGTCGAGCTCCCGTCGTTCCTGGATCGCCTTGACGACGTTGTTCACCTCTTGGAGGCTGTTCATTCCGGGGATCGGGACGACGGTGTTGCTGTGCAGGATGTAACGAATGGCCAAGCGGCCTCGTTGATTGTTCTCTTCTGGGGTTCCGGTAAACAACGAGGCGGCCGCAAACGGCTTGATTCCGAACGCTCCGATGTCCCGCTGTTTGAGCGCGTCGAAGAGACTGTCCTGGGGCGCCTTCTTGGTCATCGTGGTGAAGGGGAAGCAGACGACCTCGATCTGGGGGAAGTACTCGATCATGAATTTGATCCAACGCCGATCATGCGAAGAAAAGCCGACGAACCGGGCCTTGCCCTGTTTCTTGGCCTTCTCCAGGGCGTCCACGATTTCGCAAGCGGTGTTGAAGGTGTGCCGACCACCGGGCTCCAGGCAAGTGATCCTCCAGAGGTCGGTGTAGTCCTGGCCTGAATCCCTGAGCAGCTCGTCGAGCGACTCGAGGAGTTTCTTGCTGGTGCGGAACTCCTCGTTGCGGACTTCCTTGGCTCCGTGCGAAAGCGCCAGGTACATCTTGTCCCGCCGGCCCTTGAGGGCCTTGGCGTCGCGCTTGACCTCATTGTCCCAACAGGCGTCGATGTAGTTGATGCCCGCTTCGATGCAGCGAGTGATGATATCGCTGCGCTCCTGGTCGTTACTTCGCGAATGCCCGCCCAAGCAGACCGCCGAGACCATCAGGCCGGTTTTTCCCAGCCGTCGGTACTCCATGTCGGGGTTGTAGTTGAGGATCCGGGACGTATCGACAGAAGGCTGGGCCGCCCGAGCGATCGGACCGCCTAGGCCCGCCGCTGCGATGGCTGTGACCGTACTTTGCACGAACTGGCGTCGCGTGATTTGGGAATTCTTCATGGTCCAACTCCTTGCTATTGGGACGAAGTCGACGGCTGATGACTGTGCAGTTTGAACAGGGTGTCGAGCTCGCTCTCGGTCAGAACGCGGTCGTAAATCCGCAGGTCATCCAGCAACCCCTGGAATCTCCTGCCGATTCGCACATTCAACTCGTTGCCCGTGTCAATCGGCCACAGGTCCAGCAAGCCGATGTCGTGGACCTCCGCAGGCGCGCCATCGAGATAGAGGGTGACGTCATCGTGCAGATTGGGCGATTCCGCCTCTCGCACCACGACCGCGACATGATGCCACTGATCGTCATGGACTTGCGGATTCATGTAGTAGTAGCCACCGTTCGGGGTGATCCCGATCCGTCCGCGGATGAAGCCGAAAGTGAACATCCGGCCGAAATCTTCCGTGCCCCAGGAGACGATCTCGCCCCGCGTCGCGTCGGTCTTGATCCAGACGGCCACTGTCCGCGGCCGCGTGCCCGTCACCCCTTTGTATTTGGCGACTTCGAGAGAGGCCTCTTTGCCATCAAGGCGAATGGCGTTGCCCACACGGCCTGGGACGGAGCTTGTGTCGAAAGACAGACCGCCTTTGAGTGTCGCATTTCGCTGATGCCGCGAGGAGTCCGCGGCGGTCGTGCCGGAGGTCTCATCGAGCTTCCACCAGCCGACCAGATTGGGGTCCGTGTCGAGCGTGGGCTCGGTCTCGGTCGCACAGGCCATCGCGGCAAAGAGGAGCGAGCATACAAGAATGCCTATCCGGTACATGGCTTTTCTCCTGTTCCTGAGACGCCGGACCATGTTCGACGCCATTGTAGCGACCAACGTCTCCGCACGTCAAAGCCAAATCCCGGTTCCTGCCGGCAGGGTGTGACCGCCCCGGTCCATTAGGCCAAACGAAGCCAATCCCCGAGGAAGTTCCATGTTGGGTGGGTCCGTCCGGCAAGAATGAGAATCGACTGGGGGTGGAAGGGACATTCCGAGTGTAGCGAATGTAAGAATAAGGCAGGTCGGCGTCTGACGCGGCTTGAAGCTCCCTGGAGCAGTTCCAGTTCAGCGGATTTCCAGGCCCAGAAGGGTCAGGTCGTCCACTTCAGACGGATCGACGTCGCGATTGCGAGCCAGTTCGGTGAGACGGTCGACGATCTCGGTGATCGGGCGGTCCTGGAGGGAGAGCATCTCTGGGGTGAACTGGAATCCGCTTTTGTCGTGGAGGCGTCCGACCAGGTCCTCGGCGCCGTCGGAATACAGAAGCAGTCGGTCGCCTTGCTGAAGCTGGACGGTTTCCTGCACGAATTCGGCGTTCTCGAAGATCCCCAGCAACGAACCTCGCGCTTCGAGCTGCCTAGGCGGCTGGCCCTCTCGCAGCAGGATCGGGTAGGGATGTCCCGCGCGGGCGAAGGTCAGTTGGCGGGTCTTGACGTTGAGTAGACAGTAGCAACAGGTGGCGAACTGGTAGCCGGAGAGTTTTTGTCCGGCCATCTTCACGTTGAGGTTTCTGACCACCTCGGCAGGCGAGAAGATCCGGTAGTTTTTGTCGATGGTCTGTCGCATCACCAGCGTCTGCTTGATGAACATGGTCAACAAAGCCGCGGGCATAGAATGGCCGACCGCGTCGGCGACATAGAATCCGATGTGCTGCTCGTCAATTCTCGCGACGTCGTAGATGTCGCCCGATACCCACTCGGCCGGAAGGAAGGTGACCACCCACTGCAGTTCGTCGCTGTTGGGGAGCTGAGCCGGGAGGAAATCTCGCTGAAGGAGACCAGCCAATCGCAACTGTTCTTTCACATTGTCCACGAAGGTTCCATGGGTTTCCGAGGGGGGGGCGGGTTGCTTCTCCCAGAGCCGCTCGGCCAGGCTGGTCGGTCCCGGCGGCTTGGTGGTGATTCCGGAGTTCTGATGTTTTCGTTGCGCCAGGTTGACGTTGATGCTGGCCCACAGGTCGTCCATAGAAATCGCGTCCACGCTGTTGGCCATCGAGAAACTGGATTCCGACGAAACGAGCGAAAAACTGCGAACGGGTTTCTTGACACGTTGCGTCAACAGGACGATGCCCAGGTTGTCTCGTTCCAGAGCCTGGAGTATCCGTCCCAGTCGCTGATCTTGCGCGATGTCGCTTCCCTCAGCATCGACCAGGACAGTACCTATGCGGTTGCTCCAGGAACGCATCTGGTTGTACTGGTCCAGACGCAGCGTCTGGAAGGTCAGCTTCTTGTGGCGAAAGAGCCGCCGGATCTCGGCCGGCATTTGTGGTTTATCGGACAGATAGACCACGTCAATGAATTCTTCCGATGCAGTTGTGTTCCGTGCTGATGTTGTAAGCCCCATAATGATCGCCTTCTTTCTCTGGCGTCGGGAGGTGCGGCGCACGTCCCTGTACGCGGTGTCGGCATTCCCAATGTCGTCCGATTCCGCGCGTCACTTTGGGGGATTCGTCCAGGGAATTGACAAACTTTGGAAAAACGGGCATGTGACCCGTTTCGGGAGCTCTCAGCCTGCAAAGATCGCGGAGCCCAAGCGAAGGATGGTCGCTCCTTCCTCGATGGCGACCTCATAGTCCGAACTCATGCCCATGCTCAACTCAGTGAACTGATTGCCGACGATTTTCTCGCCTCGCATTTCGATGTGCAACTCGCGGGCCCGTGCGAAACAGGCTCGCACAACGTCTTTGTTGCGGGTCAGAGGGGCCATGGTCATCAGCCCGACCAGTTTCAGGTGGGGCAGCGTCTCGATCTGTTCGGCCAAGTGCGTGGCCGCTCCGACCGGCACGCCGTACTTTTGCGGTTCGTTTGAGGTGTTCACCTGCAGCAACACCCGCGGGCAAAACCCCAGTTTGGCTGCGGAATTGTTGATCTCTTCCGCCAGTCGTAACGTGTCCACGGAATGTACCAGAGAAACCGACGCCAGGATCTGACGCACCTTGTTTCGTTGGAGGTGGCCGATCATGTGCCAGTGGATCTCCGTGGGCAGGTTGGCTTCCGCAGGCGATTGCTCGATATATTCCTGGACCTGGGCGGCAACTTTTTTCAATTGCTGTACCCGGTTCTCCCCCAAATGGTTATATCCGAGCTGGATCACTTCCTGAATTTGCTCGAACTCGGCGGATTTGGTCACGATGACCAGACGAATCTCCTGCGGCTCCCGGCCCACCCTGGCGCAGGTTTCCGCGATGATTCCTTCGACCCGTTTGATTCGTTCTGCGATCTTCGTCATGTCATGAAGCGGTGAGCGAACACAGTGCCAATCCCTTTTGCGACCAGACGCTCAATCAGCGTCTTAGTTTATGGAAATCGGTGATCCCGCACAAGAGGTATTGGCCGCAAATTCAACGGAACTGGGCATCCCTGTGAGAGAAGAATGGTTTCGGGGGCTGTGTTTTGTTGTTTTGGGCGGAATGCCGGCTTCTTTTTGGCCAGGAGACCAGAAAAATGTCCCCTTTCTCGTCGGAAGGCAGAGCCGCGTTGCAAAGGCTTGTCTTATCATGATTTATGATGACACCAATGAGGGTGCAATCGCGAAAACAAGAAATTTCCCTGATTTTGTCTTGCAGGATTGTCACGGCGGGGGTATAATCAGAATTGTCGCCCAATGGAGTGGAATGGGGTGGGAGAAAACCCCTGATGACAGTCCCGTTTTGAGTCTTGAACGGGCGAGGAGGTAGAGGGTGGTGTTCTTTTCAATTCCGGTTGTTTTTGTGCTGTCTTTGGATAGCTTCTAATCCTCGGCGAGGCAGCGTGGTATACCGGTCTCCCCCCCAGCCGGCCCCACCACCTCGCCATTTTTCTTGTGCTGCTTAGGCAATCGGTCTGCCGACTTGTTCCCCTTCAATACGCGTCGCATACCCATTATGTTCGCCGCCATTTCACGACGAGATTTCATTCCCCTCGGATTTGGAGGAGGACTCTTCGATTTCGAGGACCGTCAAATTCGCAGAAGTAGATGCCTTGCCAGGTGCCCAGAGTGAGACTCCCGTCGTGGATCAGGACCTGCTCGCTGCAGCCGACAAGGGAACTCTTGCAGTGGGCGTCGGAGTTGCCTTCGTCGTGACGGTAGCCGGGATGGGAGCGGGGGAGCACCTCGTCGAAAATCATGAGCATGTCGTGGACAACCGAGGGGTCGGCATTCTCATTGATTGTGATCGCGGCGGTGGTGTGGGGGCAGAAGACGATCACATCGCCATTGCGGATGCCCGCGTCACGCACGGCCGCCTGGACCTGGCTAGTGACATCGACCATCTCCGTCCGGCTGCGGGTGCCGACGCCGAACTCCTTCTGGACTATCTTCATAACGGATCCCCTTACATCTGTTCGACAACGCCGATGCCGAGCAGACGGCTCAGGCCGTGACGGATTGTGCAGGCTGTCTGATCGCACAGCAGCAGCCGGGTCGGTCGTCTCTCGGGCGGAGCGTCGAGGACCGGGCAATTCGTGTAGAAGCTGCTGAACTTCTGGGCCAGCTCGTAGAGATACGCAGTCAGGTAGTTCGGCCGGTAATCGCCGATCGCCGACTCGACCGCCTCGGCGTATCGCACGAGATGCTTGGCGAGGTCCAGTTCAGTCGGCTCGCTGAGATTGAGTATCCTGGCGTTTTGCAGTTCGCTCTGGACGTCCACGCCCTTGGTCTGGGCCTTTCGCTCGATCGATCGGACCCGTGCGTAGGCGTACTGCATGTACGGAGCGGTGTTGCCGTCCATGGCGAGCATCTTGTCGAAACTAAAGACGTAGTCGCTGGTCCGGCTGTTCGAGTAATCCGCGTACTTGACCGCGCCGATGCCGACGGCCTGGGCGATCTCCACCTTCTTCTCGGCCGGCAGTTCGGGGTTCTTCTCCTCAACGACGGTCTTGGCCCGCTCGACCGCCTCGTCGAGCAGCTCTTTGAGCTTGACGTTCTCACCGGAGCGGGTCTTGAGCGGCTTGCCGTCCTCGCCCAGGACGCTGCCGAACGTGACGTGGACCAGCTCGATCTTTTTACCCTCCCGCGTGTCCCAGCCGGCCATCTCGGCGACTTTGAAGAGCATCTGAAAATGCTGGATCTGCCGGGCGTCGGTGACATAGACGATCCGATCGGCCTTCAGCTCATTAACCCGGTACCGCAGCGCCGCCAGGTCCGTCGTCGCATAGAGGAACGCGCCGTCGGATTTCTGAATGATGAACGGCAGCGGTTCGCCCTCTTTGGTCTTGAACCCCGGCGGGAACACGCAGATTGCACCGTCCGACTTGACGGCCAGCCCCGCCTTTTTTAGATCCGCCACCACCGCGGGCAGCTTGTCGTTGTAGAAACTTTCGCCGCGAACATCGCTCTCGGCAAGTCGCACGACCAGTCGATCGTAGATTTCCTGCGACTCCCCAAGAGACGCATGGACGATGCTCTGCCACAAGGCCAGGGCGTCCGAATCTCCAGTCTGGAGTTTTACGACCCAGTCACGCGATTCCTGGGCGAATTGAGGGTCGTGGTCGTACCGTTGCTTGGCCTTTCGGTACAACTCCTCCATGTCCGCGACGGACAGATCCTTGTGCAGGTCGCGTGGCGCTTCGCCCGCAACGGCAGGGGCCCTGTGCTCGATGATATATCGGATGAGCATGCCGAACTGCGTGCCCCAGTCGCCGATGTGGTTCTGGCGGATGACCTTGTGACCCTCGAACTCCAGGAGGCGGCAGAGGCAATCGCCGATGATCGTGCTCCGCAGGTGGCCGACGTGCATCTGCTTGGCGACATTAGGGCTCGAAAAATCGACGACGACGGTTTGGGGGGACGCAGTTTCTTGGATACCGAGCCGCTCACCGTCTTCGTCCGCGATGCGAAGCAGTTCGGAGGCTACGTACTGGGGCTTGAGCCGCAGGTTGATGAATCCCGGCCCGGCCACTTCCGGCGGTTCGCACAGGTCGCCCAGATCGAGCAGGGCGACCACGGATTCCGCGAGTTTGCGGGGGGGGGTCTTGAGCTGCTTGGCCAGGCCCATCACGCCATTGGCCTGGTAGTCGCCAAATCGTGGGTCAGTCGCCGGCCGGACCACGGCCGCGCAACCGGTTTGGCCGGCGGCCCTCGCCATCGCTGCGGAGATCCGTTCTTCGAGAATGTCTACGGTGGATTTCATTTTGCCTGTCGATCTACGAAACCGGAAAGAACACTGGGCGACAGAAGACACCGAGAGTGGAACGAGATGGGCGATTCCGAATCAACTCTCTGGGATTTCTGTGGCCTCTGTAGCAGATCACTCTTTCTCAAACTTGACCTTCTCCGCATCGCCCCAGAGGACGTCGAGTTCATAGAAACTGCGGTATTCGGGGTCAAACAGATGGACGACCACGTCGATGAAATCCAGCAAAATCCATCGGCCTTGTTCATAGCCGGCGCGTCCAAAGCGGTTCATTCCCTGTTCGCGTCCGGCCTCCGAGACCTCGTCGGCGACGGTCCGCATTTGTCGTTCGCTGGTCCCGGTGGCAATCACAAAATAGTCGGTGGCAGGGGACAGGCCCCGCAGGTCGAGCACGACGATGTCGCTACAATGTCGTTCTTTCGCGATCCTGGCGGCTGCAACGGCGAATTCCTTCGCCTTCTTATTCGGCTTTTTTCTGGCCAATCGATTCTACCTCAGTTGTTTTTGCAGAACTTCATTACACGAAAAAGAAAAGGGGTGGCCATACAGGAGCCACCCCTTCAGAGTACCGAGAGAACCGGATGACGTCAATCGCTGCCCGCTTCAGTCTCACCGGTTGCCCAGGTGCAACCAGGCGCTGATCTCCGGGGCAAACTTGACGATCACGCCGGAGAAGACCACGCTGACCATCGTCATCAGCTTGATGAGGATGTTCAGGCTGGGGCCGGAGGTGTCCTTGAACGGATCGCCGACCGTGTCCCCGATGACCGCCGCCTGGTGCACCGGGTTCTTGGTGCCGTCGGGCAGCTTCTTGCCGCCGTGGGCGCCCTTCTCGATGTACTTTTTGGCGTTGTCCCAGGCGCCGCCGGCATTGTTGAGCGTGATGGCCAGGACGAAGCCTGTGGTCAAGCCGCCCGCCAGAAGGCCCATGACGCCCGAAACACCCATGAACAAGCCGACCACGACCGGCACAATGATCGCCAGCAGGGAGGGCAGAATCATCTCCCGCTGGGCGCCCTTGGTCGAAATCGAGACGCAGCGGGCATAATCCGGTTTGCCCTTGCCTTCCATGATCCCCGGGATTTCTTTGAACTGACGACGGACTTCCTCGACCATCGCGCCTGCCGCCCGGCCGACGGCCTTCATGGTCATCGCACAGAAGACAAAGGCCATCATGCCGCCGATGAACAGGCCGCCGATCAGCTTGGGATTCATGATTGTCAGGTCATATGCGTTGACGAAGTCGGCCATCGTCGCGGTCTTGGCGTTGATCGCGCCGGCAATGCCGTCGGTGGCTGCGAACGCCATCTGACCCACACGATAGATACCGTCGGCGCTTTCCTGAGCCAACCGGCTGATCCAGATCCGGACTTCTTCGATATAGGCGGCCAGCAAAGCCATGGCGGTCAGAGCTGCCGAGCCGATGGCGAAGCCCTTGCCTGTTGCGGCGGTCGTGTTGCCCAGGGCGTCCAATGCGTCGGTTCTCTTGCGGACTTCTTCGCCCAGACCCGCCATTTCAGCATTGCCGCCAGCGTTGTCGGCGATCGGGCCGTAGGCGTCGGTCGCCAGTGTGATACCGAGCGTCGAGAGCATGCCGACTGCGGCGAAGCCGATGCCGTAGAGGCCCATCGCGACGTTGGTGAAGCCGCCGGCAAAACCATAGGCAGCCAAAATGCCGATCACGATCGTGACGACAGGCAGGCCTGAGGAATACATGCCGTTGGCGAAGCCGTCGATGATTGTGGTCGCCGGGCCCATTCTCGCCTGATTGGCGATGCCCTTGGTTGGCTTGTACTCATCGGAGGTGTAATACTCGGTGAACTGGCCGATCAGCACGCCGGCGATCAGGCCGGAGACGACCGAACCGAAAACACCCCAACTAATCCAGTCGGTCATGGCCAGGATCGCGAGGACAACCAGGATTAGGATGGAACTGCCAAGGGTTCCGAACAGCAGTGCACGAAGCAAATTCCGCTGGCTGGCGTCCTCCTTGCAGCGGACCATGAACATGCCGACGATCGAGAGGATGATGCCCAGACCGGCAACGAGCATGGGGGCCAGAACCGCCTTGATGGGACTCATGCCGCTGGCCTGAACCGCCGACAGCGGAAGGGCCGCGCCGAGGGCCGCGGTGGCGAGAATCGAGCCGCAATAGCTCTCGTACAAGTCGGCGCCCATGCCGGCCACGTCGCCGACGTTGTCGCCGACGTTGTCCGCGATGGTCGCCGGGTTGCGGGGATCGTCCTCGGGGATGCCGGCTTCGACCTTGCCGACGAGGTCCGCGCCGACGTCCGCGGCCTTGGTGTAGATACCGCCGCCGACGCGGGCAAAGAGGGCCTGCGTCGAGGCGCCCATGCCGAACGTAATCATGGTGGTTGTGATTTCGACAAGCTTGTGACTTTCATCCATGCCCTTAGGCACAAGCTGCAGGCCGAACAGAACCAAGCCGTCCCTCATGTGATCCGCGGAGTAGACGAACCAGTTGAGGATGATGTACCACAGCGAGATGTCGAGCAAACCGAAACCGACGACGACCAAGCCCATGACCGCGCCGGATCGGAAGGCGACCTGCAGACCGCTGTTGAGGCTGATGCTGGCGCCTTGGGCGGTTCGCGAAGAGGCGGCTGTCGCGGTCTTCATGCCGAGGAAGCCGCACAGGCCGCTGAAGAACCCGCCGGTCAGGAAGGCGATCGGCACGAAGGGGTTCTGCACGCCCTTGAAGGCGAGCACCCCGAAGATCACCACGAGAACGACGAAGACGATGGCCACCACGCTGTACTGGCGGAACAGGTACGCGTACGCGCCTTCGCGCACGTACTGGGCGATCTCGATCATCTTCTCATTGCCGGCCGGGGCTGCCATCATCTTCTTGTAGAAGTAGATCGCAAACCCCAAGGCACAAAAAGCGGCGATCGGCGCGATCCACCAACTCCATGGCGTCTGTAACGTCGATGTGGTTTCGGCCGTCCCGGCGGTTTCCGCAGCCTTGGCCACGGCGCCGAGCGTCAAGACCGGAATCGACACTCCCAAGGTTTTTTTCCACGCACTCACTTCGTAGCTCCTTTCGAACCAACTATAGTTTGTCCCTGGAAACGAGATTCGAGAAATCCGAACCAGTGTAGCGAACACGAGCCGGTTTTCAAGTGATTTCCGACGAATCCGGAAGAAATCCGTGTCGGAACCTTGGCCCTTAGGTATGATAGTCGGCGTTGATTCGGACGTATTCGGCGCTGAGGTCGCATCCGTAGTAGAAATCGCTGTGTCGTCCCACCCCCAAATCCACGGTAATGATGAATTTTCGCTGCGAGATGATCCGGGAAGCCTGTTTGACGTCGAAATCGGTCGGGGCGCCGTTTCGGAAGACGAACAACCCATCCAGTTTGCACGAAACCCTCTCAGGGTTGAGCTTTACCCCGGACGAACCCACGGCGCAGATGATCCGACCCCAGTTCGGATCTCCGCCGTGAACCGCGCACTTGAACAGCGGGTAGTCCGCCACCGCCCGGGCCGCTTGGGTTGCCTCGGCCTTTGTCGCGGCCCCCTTGACGACCACCTGGAACATCCGTGTTGCCCCCTCGGCGTCCAGGGCCATCTGGTGCACAAGGTCGGTACACAGATTCGTCAGTGCCGCCTGGAACTTGCGGTAGGGGGCGGATAGTCCGGTAATTCTCTCGTTTCCAGCCATTCCGGAGGCCAGGAGGATGGCGGTGTCGTTGGTGCTCTGGTGTCCGTCGACCGTGAGACGGTTGAGCGATCCGCCGATCGCCTCGGCTAGGGCCTTGCCCAGCAGGGACTTGCCGATCGCGGCGTCCGTCGTGATGAAGAGCAACGTGGTCGCCATGTTGGGGCCGATCATCCCGGCGCCTTTGACTGTGCCGGCGATCTTGACGGTCGCCCGACCCAGTTTGACTTCGCGGTATGCCTGTTTGCACTGGGTGTCGGTGGTCATGATGGCGTGTGCGAAGGCCAGGCCGGCTTCGGGCGAATCCGACAGCAGGAGGGCCGCCTGGTCGATCCCGGCCGTCACCTTCTCCATGGGCAACTGGTGTCCGATGATACCGGTGGAGGCGACGAGCACCTCTTGGGGGGCAACGCGTAGGTGTTTGGCGGCCCGGGCGCACATCGCGCGGGCGTTGGCCAAACCTTTTTTTCCCGTGCAGGCGTTGGCATTGCCGGAGTTCACCACCACAGCATAAGTTTTTCGGCTCTGGATGTGTTCCCGGCTGACCTGCACGGCCGCCGAGGTGATCTTGTTCGTGGTGAACATCGCTGCGGCAATCGCGCCGCCCGGACAGACCAGCAGCCCCAGATCATGCTTGCCCGACACTTTCACGCCCGAAGCCAACCCCGCCGCCAGAAACCCCTTCGGGGCGGTAACACCCTTATTTGTCATGTCATTCTCCAATGGTCTTGGGACGAGCCGTCTCAGACTTGTGATCGGCTGCGTTTCCCGATAATCGCACAGATGAAGTCGTAGAGCGAATCCTTCAGTTGACCCGCCGATTCCCAACGGATTTGATTGTATTGAGCTGTATCGAAGTGCACGTTGCCAACATCGTCCTTCCGGACGCACCATATGACCGGCAGGCCCAAACCGAGTGCATACCCTGCCTCGAAGTAGACGCCGTTCTTCTGCTCCGTGATGTCCGCGACCACGAACCGTGAGTTCTTGATCTCAGCCATGATCTTGAAGATGATGTTATCGCTGTGGAGTTCCTCGTCCACACGGTAGGCGGTATATCCGGCTCTCTCTATCGCAGGCTTGATCGCGCCTTCCCAAAGAGGTTTCATCGTAGATGAGAACGACATAGCGACGAATGCTTGAGTGCTCTCCCGCAGATCGGAGGCATGTTCATCCAGATAGTCCCAACCTCCCGGTGTGATCGTCACTTTCCAAATGACGTCAGACCTCTTCAGCAGGTCGCGTTCTTCTAGCGCGCTGAGGTAGAACGCAAGCTCGTCGGAGTTTCTTGAATAAGCCAAAGATACGTCCTTGTCGGCACTCAGCACGACCAGAGTGCCTGGCGGATCTGATTTTCTCGCAATTGCCTGGAGGAGCTTCAGCTGTTTCTCCTGCGGTCTGTAATCGGGGATTCCCGCCACGACGCTTTCGACAGTTCGTTCTTGCGAGAATCTCGCTGGTCTTCCGTACTCATTCTGTTCGCGAATCCACGCCGAAAGCTTATGGTTCGGTTCTGAGGCACCGTGTACCTCCGGCACGAAGGGGGGCATTTCGTATTCACCACAGACAGGACAGCGATACGATTCCATGGACGAACTGATTCGCTCCGCCCCAACGCCCTCGTTACGCTTGCAGACGGGACAGACAGTATTTCCTTTGCTCACGGCTTTGTCCTTCCTTGGCCTCAGTTCAGTCTCTCACCGGGTCCATCCATGTGATAGTCTGAAGCCCTAAATGCTTTGCCATCAGCTCGAAGTCCCTGTCGTTGTGCAGCAGGACCATTCGGTTCTGTACGCAGAATGTGGCGATGATTACGTCGATCGTCTTTCTCGTGGTTACGCCCTTCCGGCGGAGCAGGCGGTAATTCTCTGCACTCTTGACGGCCAAATTCTTCCCGAGCATCTCTTTGCAAATGAGCGTGTCCAGAAGGTCCCTTGCCTTGTTAAAATCGCGATCCTCCTTGAAACCCTGCAACACCTCCGCAACGACAAGATCTCCAGTCACGATCAGTTCCCGGCCCAGAAGCACATTCAATAGCTCTGTCTGTCCGGTGGTCTTGCCGTTGAAATAGTCGATCCACACCGACGAATCCACGAAAATCATCTGTCTGTTCTCATCTCGTCAAGATCTCCAGTCCAGTGCAGTTTCCCGCGATACTTCTTGATCTGGCTTTGTCGGTTGAGTTGAATCAGGAGCTTCAGCCCCTCCTCAATGGCTTTCTTCTTCGTCTGGAGCCCCGACAACTGCATTGCCGTTCGCACCAAATCATCGTCCAGCACTACATTGGTTCTCATTGGCGTTACTCCTCTATGTGTACATCCTTCTCGATTATACACATCTCCGCCGGAAGACAACAACAGTATTCTTGCATGGTGTCCGTGGCGATGTCAGATCTGCCCGCCCAGATGCAGAATGCGTTATAATATGTGGGTATCGTGCGACCGCGGGTCGTCGATCTCTCCCGGGCCGTTGGTGAGTTTTCCGGTGATCGCCATCTCGCGGAAGCCTGCCATCGGGTCGTAGAATTCCCGGCCCAAATCCACGGTATTGACCATTATCCCCGGGCGGTTGGATCGGAGTTGCTCGGCGATCACGCCGTCGGGCTGAATGAAACAGGACGGATAGGGCGAGAAATGGGCGCAGGAGTTGGTCATGCTCATCCACATGTGGTTGGTCGCGGCGTGGGCCTGCATCGTCTGGCGCATGATGTGCGTGTGTACGCTGGGCCCGCGCTGCCGGGCGTTGTAGAACGACTGGAACACGCATTGCACGCCCAGCTTGTAGAGTTCGCGATAGAGCTCGGGGAACCGCAGGTCGAAACAGATCAGCAGGCTGCACTTGACGCCGTTGATCGTGAAGGTGACGAATCGATTGCCCGGCGTGAAGTGGTCCAGGTCGCCCGGCGTGCAGAACCGTTTGTCGTAGCGGTCCACGATCTTGCCCTCGGGGCTGATCAGATAGAGGCTGTTGTGCGGCCAGTGGGGCTCGGTCAGCGGATGTGAACTGCCCAGGACGACCCAGAGGCCCAACTCGCCCGCCAACGCCATGATCTTGCGGGTCTCCTCGCGGAGCAGGGCCCAGTCGTAGTCCTCGAACGAAGGGAAGTCCGCGCCGACATAGCCGCTCAGGGCGCACTCGGAAAAGTGCACGACCGTCGCGTTCTTCTTCCGGGCCTTTTTGAGGAACTGCTGGATGGCCCGTGAATTCTGCGGGATCGACTCGCTGACCGAGAATTGGCAAGTTGCGATTCTGAATGTGCCGCTGTCCATGGCTTCAGCTTCCAAAGACCTTCTCCATTACGTCCAGGGCGAACCGGGCCGAGACAGTGGCGCGGCCGCCGCCCATCTCAATTCCGACCTGGATCAGCCCCTTGTGCTTTCTGGTCAACGCCCCGTCGGCGTAGGCTGCGGATTCCATGTCCAGGAAGGCCCGATAAACCTTCGAGTCCGCGGCCAGAAACTTCTGGTGAGCCAGCTTTCGCTTGCGGCAGATTTCCTCGAACTTGTCCATGTTAATCCAGGCCCATGGTCTCCCGCAGGCCGAAGAGAATGTTCATGTTCTGGATGGCTTGGCCCGACGCGCCCTTGGTGAGATTGTCGATCACCGAGAAGACCACGACCCGTCCCTTGACCAGGGTCGGGAAGATGTGGCAGTAGTTCGTCCCGTAGACGTCCTTGACCGCGGGGGCGGTCTTGCGGACCTGGACGAAGGGCTCGTTTTTGTAGAAGTCGTTGAAGAGCGGCAGAAGCTGCTCGGCCTTCACGCCGGGCTTGGGCTGGCTGTAAACCGTCGAGAGGATGCCCCGGTCGAATGGTCCGACGTGGGGCTGGAACAGGATCTGTACCGGCTCGCCTGCCAACTCGCCTGCGATCTGCTCCATCTCAGGCATGTGCCGGTGGACGCCGATCCCGTAGGCGAAGATGTTCTCGTTCATATTGGGGAAGTGGAACTTGACCGAGGGGGTCTTGCCTGCCCCGGAAGCGCCGGTGACGGAGTTGACGATGACGGAGCTGGGGTCGATCAGTCCGGCCTTGAGCAGGGGGGCCAGGGCCAGCGTCGCACCCGTGGGGAAGCAGCCTGGGTTGGCGATCAGGCGGGCCGTTTTGATCTTGTCGCGGAAAAGTTCAGGCAGGCCGTATACCGCTTCGTCCAGGTGCACGACGTCGGTATGGACCACACTGTAGTACTTCTCATAGACCGTGACGTCCTTGATCCGGTAGTCGGCGCTGAAATCGACCACCTTGACTCCGGCGCCGAGCAGTTCAGGCACGAATTGCATCGAGACTTTGTGCGGCAGACAGCACAGGGCGACATCCGCCATCTCCGAGAGTTTCTCCAGGTTCAGCGGCTCGATCGGCAGTGTGCACCGCCCGCGAAACTCGGGGAAGATCTCTTCGGTGGGGCCGCACTCTTCCGGCAGGGCCGTCAAGTAGGTCAGCTTCGCTTCGCTGTGCCGCAGAAGGATTCGGATAGACTCGGCGCCGGTGTATCCGCTGGCGCCAATGATCGCAACTCGTACCATAGCTGTTCCTCACGCAGGGCGAACGTCCCATTCGCCGTCCAAACCAGTCGTGCCGCGTCGCCTGTCCACACAGGGACGTTGGCCGCTTCCCGCAGCGGGGCAAGCGGAGGGGACACGACAGATAAAAAAAAAGCCGCAACGAGTGTCTCGCGGCGGCTGTGGCAAACCCGTTGGTCTTGTGTCGCATCAACGCTTGGAGAACTGGAATCTCCGCCTGGCGCCCGCCTGACCCGGTTTCTTCCTCTCGACCATTCTGGGGTCGCGAGTGAGCAAACCGTTGTCCCTCAATGCCGGCAGGTAGTTCTCATCATAGGTCTTGAGGGCTCTGGCGACGCCCAACAGAGTAGCACCGGCCTGACCGGTCGTGCCGCCGCCTTTGACGTTGACGAACACGTCGAAGGCTTTCTCGCCGTTCACCGCCTTCAGGGGAGCCAACACCGCCTTGCGATCCTGATCCTTCGTGAAGTAGGTCTCGAAATCCCTCTTGTTGATCACTAGCTTGCCGGTGCCCGGTCGGATTCGCACGCGGGCAACGGAGGTCTTGCGTCGGCCTGTTCCCCACCAGTAACCGAATTTTGCCTTGCTGGCATTGCCGGGACCGATGACCACCTTGGTCTCGGCAGCGTCCTGCGTCTGTTCGACGGTCGTATTCTCAGGTCTGATCTCTGACATGGCTTTTCAATTCCACTTAGAACAGTTGCACTTTCTGGGGTTGTTGGGCCTGATTCTGATGTTCTGGGCCGCGGTAGATCTTGAGCTTGGAGAGGGCTTTGCGACCCATCTGGGTCTTGGGTAACATTCTGCGAACGGCCAATTCGAGGATCTTCTCGGGCTTTCGCTCCAGCATCTTGGCGTAAGGAATGTACTTGTGCCCGCCCGGATAACCCGAGTACGACTCATAGGTCTTCACCGTGGCCTTGTTGCCGGTGAGCCGGATCTTCTCGGCGTTGACCACGACGACGAAATCGCCCATGTCCACGTGGGGCGTATACGTCGGTTTGTTCTTGCCCATGAGGATCATGGCCAACTTGGTGGCGATACGACCGAGAACGGCTCCGTCGGCATCCACCAGCAGCCACTTGTGCTCTACCTGATCATTCTTGGCCATAAAACATTTCATATGCGTACTCTCATCAGTTTTCCATTAGTTAGAAACCTCGAATTCTAGCAGACTGGAAGGTCGTGTCAAACAATTTTTTTACATGAATTCGGTGATTCCGGCCGCCTTGCGGCTGAAGCCCGGCCGGCCGAAGAAGCGGCTAGTTCCTGTAACTCTTTGCCGAACTGAGAGTTGTCTCTCGCGAGCATCCGTGTCTTTGTGGCCTCAGGATCTGCACAACCCGACCTTCGGCCGCAACCCGGGGGCGTCTATCGTTTAGCAGGGTTCCACCGGAGAGAACGGGTGATCCCAACGAGTCTTCTGTGAGCGTCAGGGCAGCGATGAAGGCGGCGTTCCTGCTGCCGGCCGAACAAGGAATCGCGAAATTGAAGAAGCTGTCGGAGTGGCTGGCGTAGGAATACCCCTCGGGGGCCGAGAGCCTGCTGGAGGGCCTGTCCGAGATGTTCACGATCAACCGCCTGGACCTGCCGGCCCCCCTTCGTCGCTGCCTGGCGAGCACGAACATCATCGAGTCTCCCCACGCCGGGATTCGAGAGAAGACCGGGCGTGTGACGTACTGGCGGGACAGGCAGATGGTGCTTCGCTGGACGGCTTCGTCGTTGCTGACGCAGGAGAAACGGATGCGGCGGATCATGGGCCATCAGCAATTGTGGATCCTGGAGGCGAAACTCCAAGATCAAAACCAGGAACAGGGTGTTGCCACGAAGGTCAAGAGTGCATAGGATTCATCGTGGAGTGGCCACCGCACCTCCAACTGAGAACGGGACAACCTCGAATTGCGGCCAAACGGGCACATGTGCTGGCTTATCTTCCAGGCGAGAGCGTCAAAGTGAGCGAGATCGAACAGTTCCTCAATGTTCAGGGAGCACGCGGCACCATCATTGGTTTGATTGAGCCAATTGATGCGTTCGTCGAGCGAGGCGAGCCACGCAAGGGCCTCCTCATGGTTGTATTCCTCGAACTTGCGGCGTAGGAGGGGAGTCAATTCCGTAGCCAGGGGCATTCCAGCCTGCTTGGAGAAGCCGGCACCGAGGATGAAGACTCGCTTTGAAGCCATTAAACGTCCTCCGCGTTGAGATTTCCACCGAGCTATTCGGGATTCACGGTGAGAGAATCGGGGACAGGCGTCGATACGACATAGAGGTGGAAATCATCTCCCTCGTCGGTAATCGTGTAATTCACCACCATCCTGCGGTCATGTCCAAAGAGCCTCTTCTTGCGGTCCACGAGTCGGCGGGTCCAACCTTCCAGGTCGCGAATCCACCAGGCGGGTTTATCCTCCGCCAACTTGGTCTTGAGGACGCCTAGCTTTCGTTCTTGTTCATCCTCCGGAAGCAAGGCGACGTTCCAACAGAGGATTGCCAGTGTGATCGCCGTTTCGAACTGGTCATCCTCGACACTCTCGGTCAACGGCCGGGCGAAATCCATGATCACGGCCGATAGCTTGTTGGCCTCGAATCCGAAAGCGGGGCACAGTGGTTCGACCGAATACTTGTTGGCCCCCTTCCTTCTGAGTCTTCTTAAACCGCCCATCCCGACCTCCCGTGGGCAATGCAGTCATCAATATAATCAATCCTCGACAATCGATGCTCAAGAGCAGCCCATCGAATTTCCGCAATTGAAGCACTTGTAGCAGGTGCCGTTGCGGACGGTGATCGAGCCGCAGATATCGCAGGCCGGGGCGTCGTCGCCGAAGTGCTCGAACTGCGAATTGAACTGCTGCATCAGTGTAGCTTCCGCCAAGATTCCGTCTTCGGCGCCGACGGTGGTTACGATCGGGACACTGACCATCGGGCCGATCCGAGGGGGCTTGCCGCCGATGCGGTCCATAGGCAACGTGCCGGTCGCCTTGACCGGAACGGTCTCGGGCCTGGCCTCCGTGGTCTTGACCTTTTTGTTGTTGCCACTGTTTCCGCCGACGGCCTTGGCCTCGGCGATCTTGTGCGCTAGGTCCTTGGTTTTTTCGACCAGCTCGCGGGCAGTGGTGTTGACCGTCTTGTTCCCTGCGGTGGCCGGCGGGGTCCGGTTGGGCAGGTTCTTGTCCGCGTAGCCGGGGATGAACTGCAGGCCCAGCCAGCAGAAGATGTAGTCGATCAGGCTCTTGGCGAACGGGATGTCCCGGTTGCTGGTCATGCCGGAAGGCTCGAAACGCGCGTGACGGAACTTGTCCACCAGCGTGATCAACGGAACGCCATACTGCAGGGCCATCGACGTGCACGTTCCGATGACGTCCATAAGGCCCCCGACGGTGCTGCCCTCCTTGGCCATAGTGATGAACAACTCACCAGGCTGACCATCCTCGTATAGCCCCACCGTCAGGTAGCCTTCATGGCCTGCTACCGAAAATTTGTGTGTCAGGCTGTGCCGCGTGTCGGGCAGCCTTCTGCGGAACGGCCGGCCCACCGGAACCTCGGCGGCTTTTCTGGCCTTCTCGTCCTTGTGCTTGTCGGTTTGGACGGGCTGGAGACGCTTGGACCCGTCCCGATAAATCGCCACGGCCTTGAGGCCCAGCTTCCAGCCCTCCATATAGGCGGCCTGGATCTCCTCGGTCGTGCTCTCTTTGGGCATGTTGATCGTCTTGCTGATCGCCCCGGAAATGAAGGGCTGCACCGCCGCCATCATTTTCAGGTGCGCGGTGTAGGGGATGAACCGCTTGCCGTTCTTGGGTTTGAAAGCGCAGTCGAAGATCGGCAAGTGTTCCGCGGAGAGCCTCGGCGCTCCTTCGATGGTCTCCTGCTTGTCCACATGGTCGCAGATGGCCTTGATATCGTCGGGGGAATAACCCAGGCGTTCGAGAGCCATCGGGAGTGTTTTGTTGACGAGTTTGAGCATGCCGCCGCCGGCCAGGAGTTTGTACTTAATCAGGGCAATGTCCGGCTCGATGCCGGTGGTGTCACAGTCCATCATAAAACCGATCGTGCCCGTGGGCGCCAGAACGGTGACTTGGGCGTTTCGAAAACCCATTTTTGTCCCGGCGTCGAGAGCTTCATCCCAGGCATCTTTGGCGGCGTTTCGCAGGTAATCCGGGCAATGCGTTTCCGGCAGGTCATGGGCATGCTGGCGGTGCATGTTGATGACCTTGAGCATGGGCTCTTTGTTCTTCTCGAATTCCTCGAAGGGGCCTTTGAGTTGTGCCAGTTCCGCGCTGGCTGCATAGGCGGCGCCGGTCATGATCGCACTGACGGCCGAGGCCAGCGACCTGGCTTGGTCCGAGTCGTAGGGAAGGGCCAAGCTCATGATCAGGGAGCCCAGGTTGGCGAAGCCCAGTCCCAGCGGCCGGAAGCGGTGGCTGTTGATTGTGATCGGCTTGTCGGGGTAACTGCCGTTGTCGACCAGGATTTCCTGGGCGATGATGAACAGGCGAACCGCCTTCTTGAAGGCCACAACGTCGAACGACCCATCCTCCCGGCGGAATTTCATCAGGTTCAGTGAGGCCAGGTTGCAGGCGGAATCGTCTATGAACATGTACTCGCTGCAGGGATTGGAGGCGTTGATCGGCCCGGAGTTGGGGCAGGTGTGCCAACGGTTGATTGTACTGTGGTACTGAATGCCCGGGTCACCGCAGATCCTGGTGCCCTCGGAGATCAATTGCATCAGTTCGCGAGCCGAGTACGTATCGACCTTCTTGCCGGTTGTGACGGCGTAAGTGTTCCAGGAGTCGTCTCTCTCGACCGCCTGCAAAAATTCGTCGGTGACTCGGACCGAGAGGTTGGAGTTCTGGAACATTACGCTGTCGTAGGCTTCACTGTTGTGCTCGCCGGTGTAGCCGGCTTCGATCAGTGCCCAAGCCTTCTTTTCCTCAATGGTTTTGCAGGTGATGAATTCCTTGATGTCGGGGTGGTCGATCTTGAGTGATTGCATCTTGGCGGCCCGACGGGTTTTTCCGCCGGACTTGATGACCGCCGCAATCTGGTCGTAAACCCGCATGAAGCTCAGGGGGCCGGAGGGTTTGCCGCCGCCGGCGAGTTTCTCGCGACTGCTTCGCAGGGTTGACAGATCGGTGCCGGTGCCCGAACCATGCTTGAACAACATCGCTTCGGAGGTCGCTAGACGCATGATGTCCTCCATCGAGTCCTTGACGGACTGGATGAAGCAGGCGGAGGCCTGGGGGTACTCGTAACTGTTCTGGCAGGGCACTGCGGTTTTTTCTTGTGGGTCCCAGCGATAGTTATGCTTGCCGCCGGCGATACCGTAGACGTCATAGAGCCCCACATTGAACCACACGGGGCTGTTGAATGCCCCGTACTGGTTGACACACAGCCAAGTCAATTCGTTGTAGTAGATTTCCGCCTGTTCCTGGGTGGCGAAGTAACCGTCCTTGAGGCCGCGGTCGGCGATGGCTTTGCAGACTCGGTGGACGAGCTGCTTGACCGAATGTTCACGTTGACCGCCCTCGGTATCGCCATAGAAATATTTGCTGGCGACGACCTTGGTGGCCAGTTGGCTCCAATTGACTGGCACCTCGATATTGTCCTGTTCAAAAACCGCTTCGCCGGTGTCGCTGGAGATCTTCGCGGACCGGATTTCCCACTCGATCTGATCGAAGGGGTGTACACCCGGCGTGGAAAAGAACGGTTCGATCGTCAACCCTTTGCCGTTTTCGGATTGGGGAGCCTTTTTTGTTCGCACACGCTCACTCTTAAACGGGTTCTCAGGGTCGAACTTATAGGACATTGTGCGCCTCCGTGCTGACAATACAAAACCACTATATATAGTAATGAATAGCTGGGCTCAACCCAGATATGGTTGATTATTCTTCCGAAACCGTAAGGGCAGATTAATAACCCCACGATCAGGTGTAAAGATCCAATGCGTAGAATTTTCGCATTGAGTCGGTGGGCTTTCTTCTTAACCCTTGGGATTGCTGAATCTACGGTTCAAAAAAAAATGTGCCGACCGAGATGTCGGTCTTCCCTGCGACGGTTTATGTTACGACCGTCTCTGCTCAGGATAATCTTCGCACAGGTGGCTTTGTCTGCCTTGCGAATGATTTTTCTGCCGCCTAGATTGCAACTGGATTTTGGGCCCCTTACAGTTGTATAATATGTAGTGCAATCGGGGAACAGTAGGCCCGGTGGATGCATCTTGGTTGCAAGAGCCCGAGAATATGTGAGAGAAGGAGGATCTCGGCGATGCGTAAGTTTTTGGGATTCACGCTTATTGAATTGCTCGTTGTCATCGCGATCATCGCGGTTCTGATGGCGGTTCTGATGCCCTCTCTGCACCGCGCCCGCGAAGGGGGAAAACGGGTGACGTGTCTGAACAACCTCAAGCAGTTGTCTCTGGCATGGAATTTGTACGCCGATGAAAATGGCGACAGGATCGTCAACGGCGCCACGGGTTTCAGCAACCAGAACATGGCTTGGGGCGACCACCGCAACGAGCTCTCCTGGATCGATGGTTTCCATCCGGAGCCGACGCAAACCGAGCTCCAAATCGAGGATATCCGGCGGGGCGCTCTGTTCCCCTATACCAAGAATGTAGCTCTCTACAAGTGCCCTACCGGGCGACGCGGCTATGCTCTCACGTATTCGATCATGTTCTCCATGAATGCGGTTAACCATCCGCAGACTCAGGGGGTCAAGGGGGCCCACGTCAAGAAAAGGACGGAGATTCGTCCTAACTTGGCTCAGAGGCTTGTCTTCATCGACGAAGGTTTCATGACTTCCGATGCCTACGCGGTCTACTACAACCAGGAGCAGTGGTGGGATGACCCGCCGGTTCGCCATGGGGACGGTGCGACCTTGTCGTTTGCGGATGGGCACGCCGAGTACTGGAAGTGGAAAGGGGTCGACACGATCAAGCGGGCCAGGAGTCAAGCGGATATCCATACCAGCAATTGGACGCCGGAAACCAACGATGGGTATCTGGATCTCTACGACATGCAGAAGGGGTGCTGGGGAAAACTGGGCTATAAGCCCTCGCGGTAGTCTCAGTCCTTTCCGACGGTGAAGACCGCTTCCGTCAGGGCGCTCCAATTCCCGTCGATGACAGTGCGTGCGTTGATCCGTATGGCTCGATCGATTCTTATCGGGCCTGAGTAGGGAATCGCGGTGGCGGACGGGCCACTCGTCCGGGCGGCCGTGCTCTCCACAGCCTCCAGAATTGCCGAGATCAGGAAGTCGCTGCTGTCGGTGGCCGAGTTCATGCCGTGGATCGCCAGGATGTTCTGGCCTTGTCGGAGCAGAGGCAGGCCACCAGAGACGGTGAACACTTCCGCGTCATCGCCTTCGTGGGTTCCAAAGGACCCTGAATTCCACGTGGGAGCCCCCTGGAACAAGACCCGTCGGATCTCCACGCCGTTGAGATAGGCCACGAACGCATCGTCATAGCGAATCCTGAGCGTCATGTGATCGAACTTGGCGGGATCGATCGCCAAATGGAAGGGGATACGAACGTAGCAGGTTCGGTTCTTCGCGTACATCAGGTCGTGGACATCGAGCCCGATCAGCGGTTCGTATCCTCCACTGCGTTCATACCCAACGCCCCCCGGAAGGCCTTCCGTGAGCAGCCACGAAGAGTCGCTGAAGGGTGAATCTCCTTTCCAGGCGTCGCTGATGGGGTATGTGGGGACGAGAACACGTTTGGGGGCCTCCTCGCCAACCAGTGTATGCACGACGGTTTGGAGTCCCTGTGCCGGTTGACGCGGGTCGGTGCCGTCGAGCGTGTACCAAATGACACCAGCGGGGGCCTGCAGTGTGAGCTTGCCGCCGACAGTCACCGGACCGCCGTGCTGGGGCGTTCCGTCGACCAGGAATACGGGAGCGTCGAGACTCGGATACAGCCCTCGCGACCTGAACTGTTCGAGGACGGTTTCCGTCCGACGGGGGAAGTACTCTTCGAGAACGCGGTTCTTCGCAGGGGTCCAGTGGTCGTCGCGCGTGTAAAGGGAGTAGGGGCCCCATTCGAAGGGGTGTACATCCCGGCGGTAGTCGCCCCAGCGGGCGGACTCGGCGACGACCGCCAGTTCGATCTCGTCGGCCAAACGAACCCAACGTTCGGCGTTGCGCTCGGGGGTGAGGACGCCCCCCTGGGACAGATGCCTCTGGACGCAGTCGCCAAAGCGGACGCGGAACTCCTCGATGTCGTCTAGGCAATCGAACAGGCCGGTGGGGTCCGGATCGGGATTGATGGTGTTGTGGTTGTTGCTCTCCAGCGTCCGCTCGGCGTCCAGGCTGTAGAATCGCCAAGGTCTCTGGTCCGGCCCGCCTCCCACGGCGCGCCAAGGGCCGCTCGGTCGCAGATCCTGTGTGCCCGCGAACCCGTTGAGGATCGACCAGTCGATGAAATTATCCACGTCTAGGATGTCGCAAATCCTGTCCCAGTCGCGACTTGCGACGGTGTCCTGCAACTGGAGCCAGGCCTCTGTCGTGCCTTCGATCAGTCGTCCCGCCTCGCGACCTCCGTAGGTCGGATCGCCCTCCACTACGTCGAGCCCCGTGCTGTGGCCGTCCTGGTAGCGGGTGTAATGGTTTGCGTTCACCTGTTCCCCCAGGTTGTACAGGCCCCAGTAGATTCCGTTGAGGTACAGGTGGACATAGAGGCCTCTGCCAGCGTCCGCTTGTCCCATTTCCAGCAAGGAATCTCGCATCCACTGATCGCGCATGTACAGAGCACGCCGTCGTTGGTCGACCGCCCAGTGGAGCCAACTGTTCTGATAGAAGCCCTGCAGTCGGAGCGAATCGAAGCTCTCGACGGGACTGCCGTCGAAGAGGGGATAGTCCAGTCGACCCGGTCCGTACCCGCTGTCGAATCGCAGCTCGAAGCTGTGCTTGGGGCATTTGAGCGGATCGCGGCTCTCTTGCCCCTGGATTTGAAGCCCGCAGTTGACTTGGAGCCCCTTTGTGCCGTCGGCTGTGAACAATTCGAAGGAAATAGAACGCTCCCAGCCCATGCCGCCTGTGCTTGGGTGGCCTGTGTAGATGTAGATGCCTCCGGCTTCGGGGTCCCGACTGTGGCCAAAGAACGCGTCCCTGCTCGTGACGAGCGAAACCGTCGGGATCGACAGGAGAGCGTCCTGCATCAGGTTCGCATAGGCCGGACGGAAGCAGATCTCGGGGTCCATCTCGTAGTCGGCCGGGAGGCCGCCGTACCAAGTGTCGGGATAACCCTGGGCGAGAACTTGTCTCTGGGTACGGGCGATCACGTCGTGGGGAAAGATATATGTGTGCGTGACGACTTCGCTGGGAGGTTGACCTTCCTTGGTGGCTTGCGCTCGAAGGCAGGTTGTGCCTGTGATTCGCAGAGGCGAGGTATAGACACTGCTGGAGGAGGACACTCCCGAGGCGCCGTAAGGTTCGCTGCCGTCGAGGGTGTAATGGATCGTCGCCTCCGGCGTCCCGCAGGTAATCGCGACATCGAACGAGGTATCGTAGAAGCCTCGTTCCCGACTGAACCGGGGGACCGCGACCCGGTCCGAGGTCTGTCCGAGGCCCGACGATCCGAGCATCAAGATTGCCAAGAGTGATGCTGAGACGACTCGTTTCAATTCACACCCTCACCTCACGTAATGCCACTATGGATTGGCTCTTCCCGGCGAGGGGACTGCCGCCCGCCAGTTCTCCGGGTCGTTGCCGTAGGCCTGGGGATCGATTCGATGGAGCGACTTGCCCCGGCCATCCGCTTCGATGGGCCAGGGGTCTACGCCGGTTGCGAAATCCTGCGGATGCGATCCGTCGCTGTATGAAATCCGATCCACACGAATCCACTCGATCTTGCCTTCGTCTTCGACCGCGAAGGGCCGGCTCAACTGGACCTTCTCGTTGCCATTGGTCAGTCTGCCGATGTTCCACGCCAGGACCAGCACGCCCGCAGGCACGGCGTACCTGCTGTTGAGCAGGCTCAGGTCCTTGGCCAGGACCAGGTACTGACCCGGTGCCAGCGTCACAGGCGGATCGCTCGGAAACAGCAATTCAATGGCAGGGTCCTGAGGATCGTCGGTAAACCACCAGGGAAGCTGTGTCTCTGCATCGTACAGCGTCACGGCTGCATCGCTGATATTGAGTAACTCCACGTATTCGGCGTCGGGCTGATCCGCGGGATGGTACATGATCTCGGTGATGACGACGGGCCCGACGACCGGAGAGGCGTTGGCCTTTCCCGGCGTGGGCTCCACCAACGCCACGAAGTCGTGCGTACCTGTGCTCTTTTGCCAGCGGCCCAGCGAGACTCCAGGCTCGGAGGCGTCGAATTTCTCCTTTTCGCTGTAGCCGGTCAGAATCCCATCCAGACCCGAGTGAAGGTAGACGGTCTCGCCGTCTTTGGCCAGGCCGAAGCTCTTGCGAGAGCCCGGATCGGCCGAATTGCCGAAGTGCTGATCCTGTGTGAAGACGATGTACCCTTTGGCCGGGAGGATTGTGCCTTGGGCGATTCGGTACTTGGTCAGGTCGTTGCCGTCGTCGGAGAGGAACCAGCCGCCGATGTTGATCGAGTGGTCAGTTGTGTTGTACAGTTCGATCCAGTCGCAGCCGCCGGAGGGATTGGACAGGATCTCGTTGATCACGACCGAGCCGGGTTCAGGGACCAAGCCGCTGTCATCTGTGCCGGGCGAGCCGCCTACCAGGGCGCTGGGTCGCCAGGCGCTCTTGTTGCCAGGATCGCCTGTGCGCGGATCTCGCATCGTCAATGAGAACCCAAGCCCATCGGTCAGATCGAACCAGCTGTCTTTGTACTCGAAACTCTGGATGATCTGCCCCACGGCGTCAAGCAGTTCGAGCTTCTCGCCTGCGTTGTCCAGACTGCCTGTGTACTGACCGACCACCGGCAGCTTGTTGCCGTAGACCGCTTCGAAGGCCGCCAAGTCTTTGACCAGCAGGCAATACCCGCCGGCGGGCAACTCGAAGCTGGGGAAGGTGAACGAAATTCCCTTGGCGAAACGCACGAGGTTCAGATTGATCCTCTGAGAGCCGATGTTGGTCAACTCGATGAACTCGGCGTTCGCATCGTC
>Ga0208461_1000238_pt1 | contig 54073 bp, 42 predicted proteins | sample AD_JPNTR4_MetaG_FD_184448 | JGI IMG/M metagenome (GOLD analysis project Ga0208461, IMG submission 184448) | Active sludge microbial communities of municipal wastewater-treating anaerobic digesters from Japan - AD_JPNTR4_MetaG (SPAdes) (version 2) | ecosystem: Engineered > Bioreactor > Anaerobic...
TTGCTAAAATCATAAAAGTTAGTCTAAAGTTATTGTTCATTTTATTTTAATCATTAAGTTTATTTATATGTTTTTATCTAGTAAATTGAATTGTTTGGGCGTCGTCTTACACTGTGGGCTAACGGTCGAGGCTATGCGTAGCTGGGGATTTCGTGAACGCAAACTTATCACCCGTTACAAACCTTGCAAGCGAGAGCGAAGCATGCATAACCACTTAAACCCCAGTTACGTATGAGCCTTTGTTACAGGGCGTTATTATTATTCATCCAATATCTTCTTCTTTTCTTTTTCAAATTCTTCTCTTGTTATAACACCATCATCTAATAATTTTTTCAAATCTCTCAATTTATCACTTTTTGTATTTGAATTATTTTCTTGTTTAATTGTACTCGATGACTTATTAACACAACCTGTATAATCAATTTGATATGTAAAATGTTTGTAATCTTGTTTACTTACTCCCTTTTCATTTATATCAGGTTTCCACCATGCACCAGTCGCGGCATCAAGAGCAATCCCCCATGGTAAAGGAATAAAAGTTCCTGGAACCAATCCAGTCCAACCGAGTAATGAACCTGTAAACGCCCAACCTCGAAAACTTTTCTGGGTAAAAGTCTTTGTTTGTGTTTCACAACCATCTTTTTTAATCGTTACTGAAAAATTATCAGCCTCTCTTCTTTTTGCTTTAAATGTCGCTTCACCAGTACCTTTGAATGAGCCTTGGTATTCAATCTTTGCGTCTTGGTGATTAGGTACTTGCACTTTCGCATAGTAATTACCTCCACCAATAATGGTAGCACAACTTGAAAGTAAAATTGGTAGTGCAATAAAAATCAACAGGTAAAATAAATTTACTTTTCTCATAATCATTGAATTAGTGTTAATTGAATTTGTATTTAAAAACTTTTAAATGAACATTAATGTAATTTATCAATTACATTGATCAATATAATTGATAAATGTAATCTTTAAAAGAAACTTTATGGTGCTCGTATTTTCATAATGCCCTGTAACGGATTGCAGCTACACGCAGGTGGCGATTTCGGAGCACAAAACTGTCAACTGAGCATAAACTTTGATAGGAGCACAAACTTTGATTTAACCACTTCACCGCCACTTGCGTGTAGCTGCTGTTATGCCTTCGCCCTTCTTTTTCTGTGTTTCTATTTTTCATATTTAAGTCTGTTGTTTTTAAGGTCAAGAACAACTTTGAAATTATTAAAAAAGTCAAACCCGATAATACCGTCCGTTCCGCCCAACATCAATGTCATTTGTAGTAGTGTCGGTAGGTTTCCATATTTCACAACGAATTCTTTGTCTCCGAAAATTGTCGGAATTTCAAAGCATTCTGTTTGAAATTTACCTACTCCTGGATAAAAGTCTTCATCTATTCCAACGCTTTTATACTTACTTGTCAAGCTGTCCGATAAATAGGAAAGTTTCGCTCCTGTGTCTAAAAAGAATTTTAGTTCTTGGTTATCAACTGTCATTTTAATTATCGGTATTCCCATAAAATTTGAAATGTCCACTTGAGTTCCGTCAATGTCAATTTCCTGTTTGCTGAACTCGATTACTTGATTTTGATAGTCTAAAAGGATTTTGAAATTTGATAATATATCGGTTCCAAGCAAAGTTGTTATTTCTGTTCCAAGCATAGCAGAAATTTTTGAAACGGTCAAACCCATATAGTTTTTTGAACATCCGAAACTTTCTGAACAGAAATTCAAACTGTCTGAACTATGAATAGTTGAGGGTGCTCCCGTGTCAATTAATATTATATTCGCACCGTCATTGATTATCGGGTGTCCTTTGAATAGCTGTATTTGAAATTGTTTCATTGTCTTTTGTATAGTTTGTATGTTGAACCGGTTGAATTGAATTGCGGAAACGATTTCAAAGTGTCTTTGAACCCATTTTTACTTAGTAGTTTGTCAAGGGTGCTAATTTCCCAATATCTTATTTTAAATTCATCTTCGTAGCTAAATTCTTGTCCGTTGAAAATGCCACTACATTGTTCCCTATATGTATAAATGTCATTTTCGTTGTTGCTTGTTAATTCTACAAGTCGCATAAAATTGGTTGTGTAAATATTGATCAAACGACCTGCATTAAAAAAAACTTTATTTGGTAAATCAAAGAAGAAGTATCCGTTTTGGTTAATATGTTTACAAATATTCTCTATGTTTTTTGAAAGTTCATCTTCGGTAATTGAATAACTTAAAACGGTAAAAAGTGCGATTGCCAAATCTGCTTTACCATTCGCGTATTCAGAAATGGAACAGTTATGAATTTCTATTGCAGAGTTTTGTCCTTCCAACTTCCTTTTAAACTCTTCTACCATTCCAATACTTTTCTCAATTGCAATTAATTTATAACCTTGTTCTGCTAAGGGTAAGGAAAGTCTTCCTGTTCCCGCTCCAAAGTCAAGAATTCGACCTGTTGACAAAATTCCGTTTATTACATTCAGGGTTTCGTTTGTCAAATTGCTGTAAAAACTTCCAAAAGTCTGTTCGTAAACAAAGTCGTAATATGTTCCCCAATTGTCGTGTGGTTGTTTCATTGTTGTCTGTCTTTTAGGGTGAGGCATAACGTTTCGCGCATACACGCAGGTGGGGCTGATTTGCAGCGATTCTTTTCACTGAGCAGCTAATGTAATAGAAAGCACAGACTTTTGCAAACCACCAAGCCCCCCACTTGCGTGTATGCGCTGTTGTGGGTAGTGCTTATTTTTTCAATAGTTCGTCAACTTCAGCTTCTAAATTTTCTAATTCTCTAACCACTATTGCCCAAATAATGTCTTCGGAAACGCTGTCATAGCCGTGAATGATTCTGTTTCTCGTGTCAATTATTTTTCTTGCGTTTGTTATCGGAAATTCAGGATTTGCTTTAATAATTCTATTAACGGCTTCGTCTATTATTTCTATGTTTCTTTCTATTGCTCTTTTGGTTTTCAGGTCACGTTGGAAAGCATAGAAATCTTTTTTGTCGGGCAGGAAAAGATTGATTTCTGTTATTGCTTGTTTAATGTCAACAAGCCAAGTCTTAATTTCAACTTCCATAAATTAAGACTTTTGTTTTGTCAATTTGTTCTTTCAAATATGGATTTCTAATTGACTTTTGTTCCAATAGGTCAATTTGTCTTTGCAGAAGCTGCTCTAACTGAAATTTGAAATTAAAATAGCTGTCTGAGTAAGATAGAGGGTCTTTTTCTTCAATGTCAACAACAAGGTCAATGTCGCTGTCAGGTCTGAATTTGTCTGTCGTCACGGAACCAAAAGCAAATAGAGCCTTAACCTTGTATAGTGAACAAAGTCCTTTTATTTGGTCTATATGTTTTAATATCTCTTTCATACCTGCAAATATAACAAAAATCGTTCCTTTTTTCCGTCAGTTTTTTGGCCGCACGAATCGCATTACCCACAACAACAAAATAATGTTAATTTCTTTTCGCTAAAACCCTTGTAAAATCAATACTTTTACTGTATTTTCACAGTATGATTTTTGACCTCGAAAACATATCAAAAAAAGAACTAGTTTTAATGCTTCAGGCTTCGGAATTAATGATTAAAGAATCCGAGTCGAGAGCTAAATAATCTGAGTCGAGAGCTAAGGAATATGAATCGCAGGTAAAAAAACAAGAACAAATCATTGAGCAAAACAGTCATGAGGTTCAATGGTTAAAACATCAGATAGCTCAACTAAGACGAATGCTTTTTGGTAGCAAAAGAGAGCGATTTGAGGCCGATGTAAGCCAAACAAAGATACAGTTCGAGGAATATGCAAACGAACAAGAAAAACAGGATGAAGACCCTGTAAAAGAGATCATTACTTACGAGCGTGAAAAGAATACTAAAAAGCATAACGGACGCAATCAAATCCCCGATAGTTTACCAGTTTTAGAACACGTAATAGAACCAGAAGAAGATACTACGGGCATGAGAAAAATAGGCGAAGAACGTACCGAAATCATGGAATACATTCCAGAGAAGTTTTTCAAATTGGTTATTATCCGACCTAAATATGCTAGATTAGAGCAAAATCAGGACTTATCTGTTAATCCTTTGCTTAAAAATGCTGTTATTGTAAATCTTCCAAGCCGTCCGATTGAAAAATGTTTGGCTGGCAACACTTTACTAGCAGCAATTTTAATGAATAAATACGTAGATCATCTACCACTTTATCGCCAACAACAGATTTTTAAACGAGCAGATATTGAAATTGCGCATCCACGATGAACTCCTGGGTGGCGCAATTGGGAAATCTTATGGAGTTGCTTTACAAAAAACTGTTACAAGAATTTAAAGCACAAACTTACCTGCAAGCCGATAGAACTACAACAAAGGTTTTAGATAGAACCAAGAAAGATAAGACACACTTAGGCTATTACTGGACATATCATGCCCCATTGGCAAAACTTGTTGCTTTCGATTACCAGAAAGGTCGAGATACCGATGCCCCACGTGAGTTCCTGCAAGGATATCGTGGGAATCTGCAAACAGATGGATATGCTGTATATAAACACTATTATTCAAAAGAAAATATTGTTCATTTGGCTTGTTGGGCGCACGCCAGGCGTAAATTTGAAAATGCCTTGCAAAGCAATCCAAAACTTGCAGAATATGCCTTATCTGAAATCCAAAAACTATACATTATAGAACGCGAAGCAAAAGAGCTTACGCCCGAACAACGAAAAGAAGTTCGTTTAGAAAAGGCTTTACCAATAATTAACGATTTTGGAAAGTGGCTACACGATAAACGACAGCAAGTTTTACCCAAATCGCCAATGGGAATGGCAATTGAGTATGTTACTCCACTTTGGGAAAGTTTACAGAATTATCTGCACGACGGCAACCTGATGATAGATAATAACCTTATTGAAAATACAATCCGCCAAATAGCATTAGGTAGAAAAAATTACCTTTTTGCTGGATCTCACAACGGAGCAAAAAGATCGGCAATGTTTTACAGCTTTTTTGCCTGCTGCAAGCTAAACAACATTAACCCACATAAGTGGCTGGAATATGTACTCGAGAACATCGCCGATTATAAATCAAATAAACTACACGAACTTCTGCCAAACAACATCAATCCCCAAACAATACTAAACTTTAAAAAGTTTTATGAAGTGTAGTTGCTCGGGTGGATACTTTGCATTTGAGATTAATATGCCAGCAAGATATTTATAATTCTTTTCAGGCTCTACTTTCAGTTCATTAATTTTGTCGTTTACTATTACAAAATTTTTATGTTTAGAAGAGCTAATGATTTTATTTAAATTCAATATTATTAAAGTTTTTCAGCTTTCGGAAAAAGTTCTGCAAGTTTTGGAACATATAAAAATAATATTAAAGGAGTTAATTGATGTACCAACCTGTCAAATGAAGTTTCTAAATGCCACTCAACCTCATAAGGAGAAAGAATATAAACAGTAAAATAACTCGCAAATAATAATAAAATACTGGAAGCAATTAGTATATTTAGTTTTGATTTAGAGAAAATTGAGGCAATAATAACAAATGTTATAATAGGAACACTGAATAATAAATAATCTCTAAAATATCTGTATATAAGTAAAATACGGTCTATATCCCTTATTTTTTCAAAATAATTAATACCATTTGATGATATTACATCGTTTGGAGGTGCTAGTAAAAATTTGAATAAAACAACAGTAAAAATTATTAAAAAGCTACCCGACGCATAATACAATAATTTTTTTCTGTTATTGATAAAAGTAAACATCCAAAGTATTGAAAAAATTATATAAAATGCAAAGCCTTCATTTTTAATCCACATAGTTCCGGATGATATTATCCCAACAATAACCGGAAAAATATTGTTTTGACTTGTTTTTGAACTTTGTATCAATCCGAAATAACTCATTAGAATGAATAAGGACAGGTATGTATCTGCATACTGTGATGCGGCTTTGCTCACGAATCCTGGGTCGCTTATTGATAATAAAATGCAAATAATTCCGATTAATTTGTTTTCAAATACGAAGTAAAAGAAAATGATTATCAGAAAATAAGGGATAAAACCTACAACAAATGGTATTAAACTGCTGATTTCACCTAAAGTATTCCATAAAAGAGCAATTAATGAAGGTAAAAATAACGGATAATCAGAATGACTCCAGTTCAATGCAGGGTCGAAAAGATTTTTCCAATCTTCAGGGGAAAAAAGGAATTCCGCATGTAAACTCCATATTGCCCATGCATCCCATAAACCCCATTTTTGAGATCTATTTATGAAAAGTAAAAATGCATATAAACATACAAATACTAATAATAAATCTGTTTTTTTTAGTTTGTATATAATTTGATTTTTTTGTATAATTTCGAGTTTATTTTTGTGAATTTTGAAGATTAAAAGAGATAAAACTAAAACCGTTCCGACCCCTAAAGACAAAATTAACCCGAACCCACTTAAAAGAGAAAAAAAATATAATAGCGATGATGCCAATAAGCAGATAGCAACAGAAAATACAAAATTTATCCCTTTGTTTAAATTTTTTAATGTAAGAAACAAATTTATAAATATAGATATATTAAATAATAATACTAATAATAATTTCATTTTAGCTTTTTTAACAAAATGGCTGTAAAACGTTCATTTTTGTGATATGAAATTTTTTTATAATTGATCATGAAACTGGTGTCGGTATAAGGCATTTTAACATTTTCAGAGAAAAATATCATGGTGTCATTATTTGAATTTCTTTCAATTATAAAAGGAGCTAGGTTAAATTGTGCTCTGTAAAAAAATTCGGTTATATTGTCTGGATTATAGAAAGAAATCTTTGTGTTAGGATTTAAAATAGTTTTAATTGGGAAAAGAATCTCTTCGAATTCCACGAATTGGGATTTACTTTTATAGAAATTAAATAACTTTAATGCAATCAAAAATGAAAAAGCGGCTAAAACAACAAATTGAAATACTTTTTTTAATGTTTCCATAGATTGTATTTTAAAATGCAGTATATTGCTCTAAAACCATCTTTCCATCTGATTTTTTTACCCTCTTCATAGGTTCTTCCATAATATGAAATACCTATTTCATAAATCCTTATTCCCGGTATTCTAGAAATTTTTGCTGTTACTTCCGGTTCGAAACCGAATCGTTTTTCTTCCAATTTTATTTTTTGGATAATATCAGTTCTGAAAAGCTTGTAACAAGATTCCATATCTGTAAGGTTTAAGTTCGTAAACATGTTTGATAGAAATGTAAGGAATTTGTTACCTATAGTATGCCAGAAAAATAAAATTCTATGAGGCTTGCTCCCCATAAAACGCGAGCCGTAAACAACATCAGCATGCCCATCTAATATAGGTTTTAGCATATATTTGTATTCCTGCGGATCATATTCCAGGTCAGCATCTTGTATTATTATAAAGTCACCAGTGGCATTTGCTATTCCGGTATGCAGTGCGGATCCTTTTCCTTTGTTAACTTCATGATAATAATATTTAATACTAAGGTCACTGTTATTATTTATAAAATCTTTAATAATTTTATCGCTTCTATCAGTAGAGGCATCGTTTACAATTATAATTTCAAATTTGATATCACTTATTTGAGCTGACTTTATTCGTTTTAAAATCAAAGAAATTGTATTTTCTTCATTATACACAGGTATAACTATAGATAATGTTTTTCTAAAATCTTTATTATTCATGAAAAGCAGTTTGGACAAAATTAAAAAAATAACCTGAAAAATAAAATGCTATAGGATTTTATTGATTCTAAAAAAAATAATAAACAAAAAACTTTTATTTTTATTTCCAGATTGATTTTTAAATTCATAAATCTAATATACTTAGATAAAATAAATATTTATAATTTCATGATAAATGTATTTATTCAATTAGATTTTTACAAATGAATAATTTTGCTTCTAATTTTTGATGAATTTATCATCTTTACTTTATAATAAAACCTTGAATTTTTTGAATAAACACGTGATTATCAAACATTTTAAATAGTATCTAAAATTAATTTTTATTATTTGCTACAAGCAATTAGTAAATATACATATGCAATACTTCTACATATTTATACTTTTCTGTATGTTTAGAATGTTTTATTATAGGAGTATTTCTGGGTTGATAATTAATAACATTAAGATTTTAAAAAATTTTATTTATTTTGGAATAAACGTTCAATAAAAATCAAAAATAAAATTTTTTTTTTATTATTCTATTGAATAAAATAATAATTTTGTACTTCAAAACTGGAGAGATGCCGGAGTGGTCGAACGGGGCGGTCTCGAAAACCGTTGTCCTGATAACTCGGGACCGGGGGTTCGAATCCCCCTCTCTCCGCAATATGCCATAAAAATTTCTGCTGTTCATTCAATTTATATTTATATTAAATTATTATCTTTAGAATTTCACAAATGCTTAATGTTTTAAGTTTATTTGTTGCTTTAAGAGGAGAGTTTAAATTCTTTACATAGTTTACTCAAATTCAAAAAATTATGATATTTGAAAAAACTCATGATTTTTATTTACGTTTAAATTTAATCAAAATAATATTAAATCTAATTTAATATAATTTTGTGAAATGGATTGAGATTCTCGAACACTATGCATATCTACGAGAAAAAAGTAATTTTTTATAAATGGAGGAGTAAATAAATTACGTGTTATCAATTAAATATTTTACTTTTTGGATAATTTGGGTTTGAAAAACAAAATATTATTGTTTTGTTTTAATTATGGAAAACTTAAATCTTATGTTTTAGTTTTTTAAATCTTTCTTTCAAAAAATAAATTTGCAATACATAAACAAAATTTTGTGAAATGATTATAGATTTTATTTAAAATTTTATTAAAATCATAACTTTTCAGAAGCGATTTTATGTTTTACTTTGGCTGATTAGATAATTATTAATCCGAGATAATTTTAATACCTACACCAAATTCTATATAATCAGCAGTCGTGGTATGGGTCTTTAATACAATATTTACAAAATATCGTTCCAGAAATGTGTATCTGAGTCCTAGTTTACTGTAAACCAAAAATGTTTTATCGGAAGGTTTGAATTTGTTAAAAGCGTAAGTTCCTACCTGCAAAAGCATAGATAAATCGGGAGTGAAATATAATTCCTGAAAACCGTGTATTCCTATTCTTAAAATATCAATTTTATTGGGAACCAGATTCTGTTCTGCAATTTGAGATTTTAGCGAAAAATCTGAGATTATGTTAATTCCCAGTCCAAGCGTTCTTATAGTGCTGACTCTGTAGCCGTAGTCGGCAACAAGTGAGAAAAACGGAAATTTTTTGTTTTCATAGGTGGAATTTTCTTTTATGCCTGATGCCAAATATACTGATAATTCTGGAATTTTGTTATAAACATAAGGCACTGTTCGTTTGGGTAAATTATATGGAAATTTTGAATAAAGATATTTTAAACCAATATTAAAACTGAATTGATTCAATCCAAGATTTGGGGTTTCGATAGCTCCGTTTGAAAAATGATTGTAACTTAATCCGGATGTAAGATATAATGGAAATTCATTAGAAATTTTATATTCTGAAATAATTGAAAAATGCAAATGAGCATTAAAATGAGACCCTATTGCAACATTATAGTAATTTGCCCGATAGTCAAATTTTTCGGATAAATAAGCTATCCCTCCACCAATCCGATATTTAAAGATGAAATTATCTTTTTCTATAATTGGAACTCCAAAAAACCAAAATAAAGATTGAGAAAATCCAAGAACATTAATATTCCCCAACCCTCCAATCAAGTAGCCGCCACCCATTTCGGGAAAACGCCATGCGTGTTGCCATGGTTTACTGCCGTCGGTTTTTATGGAATAGTTTAATTCCAAAATTGCAACATTGTTATTAATGAAATACCGCATCAATGAATGATGAGGCAAAGTAAATCCATAGTGTGTTTTAATTTCAAACTGATTGAAGTTTGAATTATAACTTTGCGAAAACGAATATTTCAGTAGGAGCGTGAAAAATAATGCGATTAATGATAATTTCGTTTTCATTCTGAGTTAAAATTCTTATGCACAAAATTATGATTAGCAACAATAAAATTTTTGTATTCTTTAAAATTTATTTAACAACATGCGTTTAATAAAAATTCACTTATTAACGTAAAAAATATTAAATTTGGCGACAAATAATTTTTTAAACAATGATAACCTTATTGCTAAAAGAAATAAAAGAATTTTTCAGCTCCATTACCGGGTATTTGGTGGTTGTTATTTATTTGCTGATAAACAGTATGTTTATGTGGATTTTCAAAGGAAGCCTTAATGTTTTTGATATGGGAATGGCTAATATTGATACTTTATTTATTATTTCGCCATGGGTATTTTTATTTCTTGTTCCGGCAATCACAATGAACATGTTTGCGGGCGAATATAAATCAGGTACCATGGAATTATTACTTACCCGTCCATTAACTGATTTTCAGATAGTTTTTGCTAAATATCTTGCTGCGGTATGTTTGGTATTGATAGCTTTAATTCCAACGCTATTTTATCTGATTTCTATAAATACTCTTGCCGATCCTATTGGTAATGTTGATTTTGGAGCAATTGCAGGGTCTTATATTGGTTTGTTTTTTCTGGCTGCAGGATATACTGCTATAGGGATTTTTGCAAGCTCTTTATTTAAGAACTCAATAATATCATTTTTGTTAAGTGTTCTTTTATGTTTTATATTTTTCCTTGGCTTTGATTATCTCGGGATTTTGGTGTCGTCGGGGAAAGTTGCTAATTTTATTATTTCTTTGGGTATCAACGATCATTATGGTTCTATAAGCAGAGGCGTAATTGATTCAAGGGATGTTGTTTATTTCTTAAGTGTTATTTCAATATTTATTTTTGCAGCAAAACTCAGACTCGAAAGTCGTAAATGGTAAAAAAATGGAAAAGAAAGTTAAAATACAACGCACCAGACTGGTATTAAAAAAGCAAAATATTATTCAAGCCTTATTGATTCTGGTTTTAATTGTACTCATAAATATTTTGTCGTCTCTTGTATTTTTTAGATTGGACCTGACAAAAGAAAAGAAATTTACCATTAGTCCGGTTTCGAGAATGATATTGTCAGGTCTCGACGATAAAGTTTATATCGAAGTCTTTTTCGAGTCCGAAGATCTTCCTGCCGAAATGTTGCGTTATAAGAAAGTGGTAAAAGAATTTTTGAGCAATTTACAGGATTATAATAAAAATATCGAGGTTACTTTTAAAAACCCATTTGTGAAGGATGACCCTGAATTAAATAGAAAAATTTATCTAGAACTTTACAATAAAGGTTTAAATCCTACTTATATAAGTCAAGCCAAAGAATCCGGCTATTCGGAAAAACTTATATTTGCCGGAGCTTTAGTTAAATACAAAGAAAGGGAATTCCCTGTAAATCTTATTAATAATAATGCCTCCAAAGGTACATCAATAGTTGGATTATCTGAAACTGAGCTTGAAAGAGATTTTGTGCATGCAATATGGTTGCTTTCGAATAAAAAAGTTCGTAAAATAGCTTTCCTCGAAGGTCATGATGAATTAAACGAGTATCAGACTTACGATATAATGATGTCTTTGTCTAAATATTATCAAATAGACAGAGTAAAAATGAATCAACAGCTTAATGCTCTTGATGAATATGCTGCTGTTGTGATTGCAAAACCACAGGCTCGTTTTAGCGAAAAAGATAAATTTATCATAGACCAGTACATCATGAAAGGCGGAAAAGTAGTCTGGCTTGTGGAATGGATGGTTTTTGATATGGACAGCCTTTCTAAAAGATCTTCAGAAATGGCAATGATTAGAGACATAAATCTTGATGATCAGCTATATAAATATGGAGTAAGAATTAATCCTGATTTAATTCAGGATTTAAGCTGTTTGAATATTCCGGTTTATGTTAATACTATTGATGGTAAACCTCAATTTGAACCTCGTCCGTGGTTTTATTTCCCGTTAATTGTGCCGGATACTTTGCTTAACCACCCGCTTTTGCGTAATGTTGAACCTATGCGTACGCATTTCGTAAGCTCTATTGATACTGTTGGTGAAAATTCAAAAGTAAAGAAAACAATATTGTTACGAACAAGTCAGTATTCCAAATCTATGATTCATCCAGTAGAAGTGAGTCTAGAAATTATGAGGGAAAACCCGGAGCTACTTACATTTAACCAACCTAATCTGCCAATAGCAGTTTTGCTTGAAGGTACTTTTGAATCAGCATTTAAAAACAGACTTTCCTATGAGTTTTATACCGATCCAAATTTTGTTGTTTTAGATATCAGTAAACCAACTAAAATGATTGTTATTTCCGATGGCGACTTTATACGTAACGAAGTACGTTCTATCGGAGAAAAAAAACAACCATATCCTTTGGGTTACGATAAGTATTACAGCGAGCAATATACTCCCGGGAATACTCAGTTTTTTGTTAATTGTATCAACTATTTATGTGCCGATGAAGACCTGATTTCATTAAGAATGAGGGAAATAAAAATCAGAAACCTCGATAGAGCTAAAATAAAAAATCAAATGTTAATGTGGATTTATGTTAATTCCTTTGTGCCGGTTTTAATAATTATTGCATTGGGATTGATGGTTTTGTTTTTAAGAAATATTAAATATAGAAGAATTAAATTTAATAACGGAAACATTAAGAAATAGATGAAAAACAAATTTCAAAGGTTTTTTTCATTCGCAGCTATATTAGTTATTTTTTTTGGTTTTTGTTTCAATAATCAAGCTTCAGCTCAAAAGAGAATCTATTATTGCATAAATGAAAATTTAGATACTTTATTTTCTTTTGAAACTCATTTTGTATGGCCTTTTAGTGATGGCATTGCAGCGTTTAAAACAAAAGTCATTGATCCTAAAACAAATAAAGAAGTCTGGCGAACAGGGTTTATTGATAAATCAGGAAAAGTAATTCTTCCTCCAATTTATGATAGTAAATATACTAATTATTATGGCTTCAAATACGGTGTAAGTTGGGTGAGAGATCCTTTTTCAGGAGGATTTAAATTGATAAATAAAAATGGCGAAGTACTAACTAATACTCTGTTCACGAGTGTAGGTAATTTTAAGGATAGTTTGTGTGCAGTTTTTGTGAACGATGCTATGGGATTTGTTAATATTAAAGGTGAATTAGTGATTGAATGCAAATATTGCGGAGCTCAGGAATTTTCGGAAGGATTGGTTTGTGTTAAAGAATTGAAGGAAAATTCTGCTTATGGTTTCCTTAATGAAAATGGGGATGTTATTTTTCCTTTTATTTTTCAGCAACAAAATCCTGCCTATTTTACTAATGGAATTGCTGTTGTGATAACTAAAAAAGATAAGGTGGTAATTGGGAAAGACGGGAATATTATCACAACACTTTCAAAAGATTTTGAAATTTATGATTATTCAGAAGGATTAATAATCTTTTCTACCACAAACGGAGATGAAAAGAAATACGGCTTTTTAAATACTTCAGGAGAAATTGTAATAGAACCTAATTATGATTATGTTGAGAAATTTGTGAATGGGTTCACAATAGTAGGTATTGCTAATAAATTCGGAGTAATTAAAAAAGACGGATCTTTATTGCTCCCTATTAAATTTGATCATATAAGCGGTAATTGTGCTGATGCCGGCATTTTTACCACAGTTGAAGGAATTTATAAGTTTTTCTTTAATTGTAATGGTTATCATTTTTCGAAAAATCTTTTAAAATTTATTTATCCTGCCGATGGCGGAAAATATTGGCCATATTTATCCATGAATGATAAAATGGGTTATATTAATAATGAGGGTAATTATGTAACCGGAGATATATTTAATTACGCATCGAGTTTCTCCGATGGAGTAGCTTGGGTTTACTAAAATTAAAAATTAGAGATATGAAAAAGACAAATATTATTTTATTGATTATTGTTGTTTTAGTGGGGCTGATATCTTTAATAGTGTATTATAGTCAAAACAAAGACACAGCGAGAGTTTATCGCGATTTTGCCATTGAGGATACTGCTTCAATAAATAAAATTTTTCTTGCCGATAAACAAGGTAAAACTATAACATTAGAACGAAAAGATGGGTACTGGATGGTAAATAATGAATACAAAGCACGCCGGGATTTGATAGATATTTTATTGACCACCATAAAAAATTTAGAAGTAACAATGCCTGTTCCTGAATCAAAACTAGATTTTGTTCTACGTTCAATTGCCGCTTACGGGATAAAAACAGAAATTTATCAAAATAATAAATTGGTAAAAACTTATTATGTAGGAGGTGCTCCAGAAAACAATATCGGCACATATATGATCCTCGAAGGAAGCGAGGTCCCTTTTGTTGTGAGCATCCCCGGATTTTCAGGTTTTTTAACAATTAGATACAATACAGAAATTAATGAATGGAGAGAAAAAATTATTTTTAATTATAAAATTGAAGATATTTATCAGGTGAAAATCCACTATCCCGATCAGCCGGAAAATTCTTTTATTGCAGTTAGAAATTCTGCTACAAATTATGACTTGTTAAATTACGACGGCAGTCCTGTAAATTTTAAATTCGATACTTTGAAAGTAAAAGATTATATCTCAAGAGCAAAGTTTTTTGGTTTTGAGGCTTTTATTCTCGATAGTTTACAGCAATTTAAACGAGATAGTTTATTATCTCAACAAATGGTTTTTGAAATGAGTGTTTTGGACGTTAATAAAAATAAAAAATCTTTTAAAGCTTATTATCGTCAAAATATTGATAAGTTATTGGACGACAAAGGTGAACTTTATCCTTATGATATTGATAGAATGTATGCAATTGTTGACGACAAAGAGGTTGTGCTGATTCAGTTTTATGTCGTGGATCAATATACTGTAAAAAAAGATTATTTTAAAAAATAATTTTGAAAATATATTTTTTATCTTTGTGAAAATAAAAAGTGTAATTGACTAACTAAAAAAATAAAATATGGATTTCATAGTCTCGAGTTCAAATCTTTTACATCATCTACAAGCTGTTAGTAAGGTTATTTCAGGAAAAAGTAAAATAGCAATACTTGATAATTTTTTGTTCAGAGTCGAATCAGGTATGCTAGAGATAACCGGTAGTGATTTGGAAACTACTTTAATAACAAAGCTTAGTTTAGAATCAAGTAATGCGGATGGTATTATTGCCATTGATGCAAAAAAAATCCTGGAAATTATAAGGGAACTTCCCGAGCAGCCATTAACATTCAATATTGATTTGGACAGTTTAAAGGTTGAGATTGTCTCAGCAACCGGTAAATATTCTTTAATGGGGCAGCCCGGAGATGATTTTCCTCAAATTCCGCTACTTAGAGCAGAAAAAACAACAAGTTTCGTTTTCCCCAGCGATACTTTAACAAAAGCAATTTCTTCTGCAATTTTTGCTACTGCTGATGATACTGTGCGTCCGATTTTTAATGGTATTTTTGTCGAAATATTACCTTCCGAAGTTAATTTTGTAGCTACTGATGCTCATAAACTGGTTAAATATACTCGTAAAGATATTAAAACCGGTAAGGAAGCTTCATTTATTTTCCCTAAAAAGCCAGCTTCAATAGTTAAAAATATTTTACCAAAAGAAGCTGTTGATGTAACAATAGAATTTGACGAAAAAAATGTTATTCTACGCTTCGACAATTTCAAAATGATATGCAGATTAATCGAAGGAAATTATCCAAATTACAATTCTGTAATTCCCCAAGAAAATCCCAATAAATTGGTTGTTGATCGTCTGGAAATGTTTTCTGCTTTGAAACGAGTATCAATATTCTCTAATCAGGCCTCAAGTCTTGTTGGATTAAATATTACAGGCAATGTTCTTAAAATATATGCTCAGGATATTGACTATTCGATTTCCGGCGAAGAAGAAATTAAATGTCAATACGAAGGTGATGATATGCTCATCGGTTTTAAATCAAACTTTTTGATGGAAATTTTAGCGAATCTTAATACAACCGAAGTCCTAATTGAATTATCTGACCCAAGTAGGGCAGGTTTAATTTTCCCGAAAGATAATGAAGATGAAAATGAAGAAGTTCTTATGCTTTTAATGCCAATGATGATTAGCTAAGATATTGTTTAATTGCCTGATTTTCATAAAAACATCTTATTGATTATTGGAAAATCAGGCATTTTTATTTTTTATGTATGAAAATAGATTTAAAAAAACCAATAGTTTTCTTCGACCTCGAAACAACGGGAATAAACCCTGCTACAGATCGTATTGTAGAAATTAGCATATTAAAGGTTTGGCCTAATGGAAAACAGGATTCGAAAACTTACAGAATAAATCCTGAAATGCCGATACCTCCCAGGGCAACCGAAGTGCACGGTATTTCCGACGAAGATGTTAAGAATGCTCCTACTTTTAAAATGATAGCTGCCGAAATTGTTAATATTCTAAGTGATGCCGATATCGCTGGGTATAATTGTAATAAATTCGACATTCCATTGCTTGCAGAGGAGTTTATTCGTTCCGATGTGGAATTCGACTTCAAAAAAAGAAATATTGTTGATGTAATGGTAATTTTTATGAAGAAAGAACCACGGAATCTCGAAGCTGCATATAAATTTTATTGCAATAAAGAGCTTGAAAATGCTCATTCTGCTAATGCCGATACATTGGCTACTTTTGAAGTGTTTGCAAAACAATTGGAAAAATATCAAGATCTTGGAAGTGATATTTCTCAAATTTCTGAATTCTCATCCCATAGTGATTATGTAGACTTCGCCGGACGTTTAATTTATGATGAGGATAAAAATGTAATCGTAAATTTTGGAAAATATAAGGGATTAAAATTGTATGATGTTTTTGCAAAGGATTCGTCTTATTATGACTGGGTGCAAAAAGGAGAATTCCCGCTTTATACTAAAAAGAAATTTACGGAAGAATATCTGAAATTTAAAGCTTCAAAAAAATAAAAAAGCTGTAACACTACAGCTTTTTTTGTTAGAATTAATCTTTTTGCTATTGAATTATAAACTTTACGGTTTTTACAATATTCCCATCTGTAAATCTAACTTGATAAAGACCTTCAGCAATGTTTTCAAGATGAATGTAGTTTTCTCCGACTTTGGTTGTTTTAGCAAAAATAACTGCTCCTGTGATATCAATTATTTCCATTTTCATTATTGTATTGGCGTTAAATCTGAATGAGCCATTATTTGGATTTGGGTAAATTGTAAATAATTCTTCGTTTATATCATCGTCTACAGCACTACATACAACAACGTAAACTGTTGTAGTTACCTGAAGCTGCATAGGCGGATCGCTCTGTACTACTCCTTGTGGAAGGTTAAATGTCCCATAAGCAGGATAATCCCCTTCGTTTATGGGATTATACGTTGGTACTGTCCAGTTTAAGTTACATAAATATTCGTTATCTAAATCATCTTTTATTCTGACAGTAGTTGGTAAATTTTGTAAAACTGTTCCCATTCCTGTATATTTACATACTGTAATAGGTTGAATTTCATTGTAAGGATCTATTACGGCAATTTCAGGAATTTTTAAGACTGAAATATCATCAATGTAAAATATATTGTATGAGGAGAAATTACCGATTTTAACAGCTATATTTTCGTTGTTGCCTGTGTAAGTATTAAAATCTACAGAAATAGCATGGAATTGATACAAATCATTGATATATTCTATTGCTATGGTTTCGAAAGAATCAAGGTTGGAAGGATCTGAACATGTCCCAATTTCTATATTTGTTGGCTCCCAACTATCAACATAAGCATAAAATTTTAGTTTAAGTTTATTAACAGGTGTTGAAAATTTAGGTAATGAAAACATTGTAGGACTATAATCTGCAATTACTCCTAAAGAATATGGGTCTGATATTGCAATATTATTTTCTATTCTAAAAGAATATGGATAAAATCCATTAAAATACATACAAATAGGCAAAATAGGATAGTAGAAATTTTCATAATATGGAATATCCTGGATTTCGCATAAAGTTATAAATACACCAGCAAAACTCCAGTTGCTTATTTCTGTGGTAGAACAATGAGCTCTAACATAATATTGGAAGATACTACCACTAGGCAGATCATAAATTGTATAAGGATTTGAAACATCTTCAATCAATGTACCTGTGCCGGGAGTAAAACCATAAGGACCGTATTCGATATCAAAAGATAATGAATTTACGTTCGCATCTTGCCATGATAAAGTACAGGAGTTTGTGGTTGCATCAGTATATGTTAATTCTGTAGGTTCAAAACAACTAGGAATATAATCAATAATTATGTTGTCCAAACGTAGATCAGGATAAAGCAACGATGATTCTAATCTTATAGCAATATATTCGTCGGTTCCTGAATATCCGTTAAAAAGTGTTTGATAAGCTTTATAATTTGTGGATGTTGTAAAATTCTGAATTGAAGTAAAAGTTGTTGGATTTTCTGGATCACTAATAGTTCCGACAGAAAAAACAAATCCTTCCGCGTTACTTTTTGCAAAAAATCTTATTCTTAGATCAGCAATATTCGCATTTAATTTCGGAGTAATAATAAAATTATCGACGCCATTGTTGTACAAAACAATTGAATTTGGCGATGAAAAAGCATCTCCACTGCTAATATAATGTCCTGACAAATCGTCTTCGATAAATGACCAACATTCAGGATCATTGTATGAATTGTCGAAATTTTCTATAAAAGGAATATCAAAATAAGAACAGTTTGTTCTGAATGTAATTTTGTTTGACCAATCGCTTGTTTCTGTTGGAGAACAATGGGTTCTAACATAAACGTCATAATAAGTTTGAGGTAAAAGTCCTGTCAGATTGTAATTTGTTGTGGAAAGATTAGTAATGAGAGTGCCTGTTCCTGGAACAAAATTCATCTCTCCGTATTCAATATCCCACTCAAGCCCTAAACCTGAATCTATCCAGGAAAGATCTACCGAGTTTTCAGTTATGTTATTTGCATTATTTAAAATTGGAGCAGGGCATCCGCTTAATAAATTAACATTTATATCATCAATATAAATATTCCCGGAGTTTAATTCACCTACGTACTTTAAAGCAATGTGGCCTGTAGGAAGTGAACTGTTTGAAAAGAATAAATTGTGTTGGGTATAACTGAATGGATTCAAATAGATTGAATATAAATATTCGAAGCTGTTAATATCATACGGGTCACTAATAATTCCTACATCAATTTGATTTGAACCCCATGAATGATAAGAAACAAATGAAAGAATTAAATCCTGAACGGTGGCATTAAACATTGGCAAAATAATCATATTATATTGATTGTAATCCGCATATAAGGATAGACACTGATTTCCTGATATGGGAGAGTAATCAATAATTTGGCTAGAACTATATCCGGTCATAAGGAAATGCCAGCAATCAGGTAATTCATTGTATGGAGTTTCATCTTCAAAACCGTTAAAGTATGGGATGTCTATCTCATCACATAATGTTTTGAAAGTGTATGGTCCAGCAAAATAACTTTCATCAGTTAACGAACAAATTGCTTTAACATAGAAATCATATTGTGTATTGGACAATAATCCTGTTAAGTTGTATAAGGGTTGATTAGTATTGATTACAATGCCAGAACCTGTTCCTGGTTCAAATCCTGATGCCCCATATTCAACAATCCATTCACTTTCACCATTTTGGCTTTGCCAAGAAATTTGGGCTGAATTTTTTGTGATGTTGGATGCCGAAAGTTGTATTGGAGGTAAACAAGAGGCTAAGTTTCCAGAAATTCTCACATTTGGTACATATTGAAAAAGCATTGGGGGTAAAGAGTTATTATCACAAATGGGTTCATTATCAGAAAGAGACATTAATGTTCTATTGACATATTTATTAGTAATAAATACAGACGCATTTTCTGTATAACTACCGGGTATTATATCAAAGCAAACATCTATTATGAGATTTTTTGTTCCATCCCAGAAAATTGGTGTTGTGAAAATGTGGTCATTCCATCCATTGAAAGGTATAAAATTTGAATTAAAATACACTTCTGTCAAACCGACCACAAAATTTTCATCATCATAGTTTTGCTTATCCGATACTCCTACTTTTATTGTAAAATTAGGCATCTCGGAGCAATTGTTTAAATCCATTACATTAAAGCCAATTGAATTAATATTTCCGGGGATCAATCCGGCAGACAGTAACTCATTTTTTGTTAAAATAATTTGCATCCTCTGATTCTTGTAATAGGTACCGTAGGGAGTAGGATATCCGTATTTATCGTTTGTTTCTGTTTCGTTACCGATATAACCATAAGGTTGGCTGTACAAAGAAAAGCCGATTAAAAATAATCCAAAAAAGTTAATGATTTTATTTTTCATAATTTTTATATTTTTAATGTTTTAAGCAAAAATAACAATTTTTATAATTCATTTTGTATATAGACCCGTCTTTTTATTGTTTTCATATAAAATCTATTTTTTGCAAAAAAATAAAAATAAAATAATAAAAGTAAATAACTTACATTTGTAATCAAAAATTTAAAGTAAATGTGTTACATTAAATGTAGTTACTAAGATGAAAATTAGATACATTGATTTAATTGAACAATCTTTTGAATTTCCTACTGAGGAATTTCATGTTGAAGATGGAGAACTTTATTACTATGATATTCCTTTGATGGATATTATTAAACAATACGGAACTCCCCTTAAGTTCACCTATTTGCCTAAGATAAGTGAAAATATACAGAAAGCAAGAGTCTGGTTTAATGTCGCAATAACTAAGTCTAATTACAAAGGGAAATACATTCAATGTTATTGCACCAAAAGCTCTCACTTCTCTTTTGTTCTGGAAGAGGCACTTAAAAATGATATACATATAGAGACTAGTTCTACTTTCGATATAGATATTATAAGGTCTTTAAAGGAAATGGGTTTGGTTAACGAAAATCTTCATATAGTATGTAATGGATTTAAAATGCCTTCATATATTGAAAACATTGCTAAATTAATGAAAGAAGGGTTTAAGAATGTAATACCTATTTTAGATAATTATGGTGAACTGGAACAACTTTTAGAAGCTTATGATGAGGAGTTAAATGTCGGAATTAGAATTGCTGCCGAAGAAGAGCCTAAATTTGAATTTTATACTTCAAGGCTTGGATTAGGTTATAAAAATATCGTACAATATTATCATGATTTTATTCAGGATAATCCGAGAGTGAAATTGAAAATGTTACATTTCTTTATTAATACCGGTATAAAGGATACAGCTTACTATTGGAATGAGCTAAATAAATGTTTGAATGTTTATTGTGAGCTTAAGAAAGTTTGTCCGGAGTTAGAGGCACTGAACATTGGCGGAGGTTTCCCAATTAAAAACAGTTTGAATTTTGATTACGATTATGAATACATGGCTGAAGAGATTGTGAATCAAATTAAGATGGCTTGTGATGCAAACAAAGTACCCGAGCCTGATATTTATACTGAATTCGGATCATTTACAGTTGGTGAAAGTGGAGGTGCAATTTACTCTGTTGTTTACCAGAAACAACAAAATGATAGAGAGAAGTGGAATATGATTGATTCATCTTTTATAACTACTTTACCTGACTCATGGTCAATAAACAAAAGATTTATTATGTTACCTATTAATAGATGGGAAGCACCTTATGAAAGAGTTTTTCTGGGAGGTCTTACTTGTGATAGTGATGATTACTACAATAGTGAGCAACATATAAATGCAATTTACTTACCTGAATATGATCCTGAGGAAACTCTTTACATTGGTTTTTTTAATACCGGAGCATATCAGGAAGCTATCGGCGGGTACGGTGGCATTCAGCACTGTTTAATTCCTGCTCCAAAACATATTCTTATAAATAGAGATGAAAACGGAAAGGTTTATACTAGATTATATTCAAAAGAACAAAGTTATAAGTCAATGTTGAAAATTTTGGGTTATATGTAATTTTAGTATTCCAAATTTTTTATTAAAAGATGACTGTTTGCCAAAAGTCTGTTATAATACATTTTTTGATTTAATCGTTAAACTTAATTTTTTGACAACAAACTATCTATTATTTATTCAATTTCTTTTTTACTTAATTATGTTAATTTGAAATTTTTTTAATACTATGATAAATTTCCAAATTTGTCGAATAATTTTTTGTTTGCAAATATTATACTCAATAACAATGAGAAAAAACATCCTGTAAAAATAGCAATCATTATCATAATTTGATATTTAATCGCAGTTGCTGGCGAAGAACCTCCTAATATTTGGCCTGTCATCATTCCGGGCAATGAAATTAATCCCATAACCGACATTCCTGCAATAAGAGGGTTTAAAGCCCGAATAATGGACTCTTTTATAAATGGTTGAATTGCAAGTTGGCGATTTCCGCTATTGGTTAAAATAAAATAATAAAGTTCTTTTTTTGTTCGAAAGGCATCTAAATAGGTACTCATACCTACAATATTATGATTTAAAGAATTTCCAAGTATCATGCCGGAAATGGGAATTAGATATCTCGCATCAAAAAGATATGCCGGTCTAATAATTGTTCCGATAAAGAATATGTTTGTCAAGGTTAGTGATATTAAAATTGCTAAAGTTACCGGAAAAATATAATTTTTTAAATTTAGTTTAACTCTTTTAATACTTGTCCAGGCAGTGACTAAGATCATTGCGATTATCCACAACAGATTTATCCATAGATTATTAATCTTAAAAATAACTTCGAGGTAAACCCCTACTAAACTTAGTTGCAAGGTCATTCTTAAAAGGCTTATAGCCAAGTCTTTAATTATTTTTATTTTAAAATAATTTAAAATCAAAATTGGAATTAGCAATGCCAAAAAACCAATTGCCAGACTAAATACCGAAATATCCTGAGCTCCGTGGTTCATAATTCTATAATTTTATCGCATGATTGCCACCATAAGGGGTTATGTGAAACAGAAACTATTGTATTGTTTTTTAAATTTTTCACAAGCTCAATAATTATATTTGAACTTTCATTATCTAAACCTGAGGTAGGTTCATCCATAAGGATTATTTGTTTATTAAGTGAAAGGCAAAATGCTATAATTATCCTTTGTTTTTCGCCACCACTTAATTGGTCGAAGGGTTTTGTAGCTTCCTTTTTATTGATTTTTAAAATTTCAAGGATATTGAAAATTTTTTCTTCGTAATTTTTTGCTCCAATAAAATTAATAAGTTCGTATAAATTTTCTACAGGTAAATTCACATTTTGCGGGATATAGCTCATTAAATTTCTTAGAGATTTTACATTTTCAGGATTTAAAATTTTTCCGTCTATTTGGATGATTCCATTTTGCGGAATAACATACCCCTGAATAATTTTTAAAAGAGTTGATTTGCCTTTACCTGAGTGTCCAGAAAAACAAACATGCTCATTTTTTGAAATTTTAACAGAAAAGTTTTTAAAGATTTCTTTATCTTCAATTTTTAAGTAAATATTTTTAATTTCAATCATAAACTTGTTAATTGTAGCAAAAGTAATAAGTTAATGAATATATTTATTCTAATTTTGACAATTTTTGAGTTATGAGTATATTTTTTTAAAATAAAACATTATAAATCAAGATGTTAATGAAAGCTAACTTTGAACAATATTTTTATTTTGAATATTAAAAAATAAAATTCTACATTCAAAATAAAAGCAGTATCTTTGCAAGCTAAATTTTTATTATGATTAAAACAGAATTTGTAGAGTTTGGTTTGCATGAAAACATTATAAAAGCTATCAGGGAAATAAATTTTATAACACCAACTCCAATACAAAAACAAGTAATCCCATTTTTATTAAATTCTCAGCAGGATTTAGTTGCTTTAGCTCAAACCGGAACAGGAAAAACTGCTGCTTTCGGATTACCAATTCTTCAACAATTGAGTAGCCAGAGCAATAAAAATATTCAGTGTATTATTTTAAGTCCTACCCGTGAGCTTTGTGTTCAGATTTCAAAAGATTTATTAAATTACTCTAAATATTTACAACAGATAAATATTGTTTCGGTTTACGGAGGAGCATCAGTTGAAAATCAAATTAAGGAAATTCGTCGTGGCGCTGATATAGTAGTAGGTACTCCGGGTAGAGTTTTAGATTTGGTTAAAAGAAAAATTTTGAAACTCCAGGATATTAAGTGGCTGGTTCTCGACGAAGCCGATGAAATGCTTAATATGGGATTTAAGGAGGATTTGGATCAGATTCTCGAAACAACCTCAAAACAGCGTCAAACTTTACTTTTTTCTGCAACCATGCCGGATGAAATTTTACGAATTGCTAATTTATATATGAAGCAACCTCACGAAATTTCTGTTGGTAAAAAAAATGCAGGAGTTGAAAATATTGAGCATTTTTATTATGTTGTTGCTGCAAAAGATAGATATTTGGCTTTAAAAAGAATTGTTGACATAAATCCGGATATTTACGGAATTGTTTTTTGCCGAACACGAAAAGAAACTCAGGAAGTAGCTCAAAAACTAATTGAAGACGGCTATGATGCTGATGCTTTACACGGTGATTTATCACAAGCTCAACGCGATCATGTGATGCAAAAATTTAGGAATGCTCATCTTCAATTGCTTGTTGCTACTGATGTTGCTGCTAGAGGTCTCGATGTAAATAATCTATCACATATTATAAATTACAATTTGCCCGACGAAAACGAAGTTTATATTCATAGAAGCGGTCGTACAGGAAGAGCAGGTAAAAAAGGAGAGTGTATTTCCATTGTGCATAGCAAAGAATTACACAAAATCCGCGAAATAGAAAAACAGCTTAAGCTACCAATAAAACAAAAACCTGTGCCAAGTGGTAAAGAAGTATGTAAGGTCCAATTGTTGAGCATTATTGATAAAATCAAAAAGACAAAAACCATAGACAATCAAATTGAAGATTTTTTAGGATTAATTTTTGATCGTCTTGACGGTTTGGATAGAGAAGAATTGATTAAACGTTTTGTATCTGTTGAGTTTAACAGATTCCTAACTTATTATAAAAATGCTCCTGATTTGAATGTTAAACTCAGGGAAGAAAATAAACCAGACAGATTTAATAAAGAAAATAAGAAAAGAAATCGTAATGGAATACAATTTACAAAATTCTTTTTAACACTTGGCGAAAAGGACGGATTAAGTAAAAAGAAACTTATGGAGCTGATAAATGCAAATGACAACCTTGCAGGTGTTGAAATCGGAAAAATTGAAATTTTACCCGGATATACATTTTTTGAAATAGACTCCAATTACACTGATGCTGTTATTAAGGCTTTTCATAATAAAAGATACTCCGGGAAAAGACTCAAAATCGAAATTAAAAATCAAAAGCAAGGGATTCTAAATAAAAAATAAAAAAAAAAGGTCGGAATTCCGACCTTTTTTGTTACATACAATGCAAGTATTGCATTACAAGTTTATATATTTCATCATGTTTTCCGTAAAGCTTTTCACTTAATTTTTCGTCGTTATATGCTTTTAGTTTGGCAATTATACTGTCAATCAATCCTGCAGGGAAAATATCGTTGTTTTCGAAGATATGTCTTTTATTTTCGAGAGCGATAGCAGATTCATAACAAGAATATGGAAGTGATTTAAGGCGATTAAGAATTTCTTTGTTTTCGTCTTTAAATATATTAACTCCAACATATAAATCTTCGGCTTTTTCCAGAGCGTTGGGCATATTTAACCCTAATTCTGTAGCTACAATCAAACCTGCCAAGAAGAGGTAAATGTCTGCAGAACCATCGGCACTACGAATTTCAATGGTTTGTTTACTTTCCGAAATTTCGAGCTTTGATTTTTCTTGTGGATTTGCATCATAAATCATATCAACACCTGTTGACCAACCTAATGGAACTCTGATAAGAACGCTTCGGTTTCTGTCGCCCCAGCAAATATTTGTTGGAGCTTCCTGATGTGGCACTAGACGCAAATATGATGTTGGAATGGTATTGCCGAAAGCAGTAAGAGCATCGGCAGATTCTAGCAGTCCGGCAATCATTCTTTTAGCCGTATCGCTTAATTTGCCATTTTCCACCATCATATTTTTTCCGTTCTTTTCGAGGAGCATGTGTACGTGTAAGCCGCTTCCGGCTTTACCTACAGTAATTTTTGGAGCAAAACTTATTCTTACTCCATATTCATTACATAATTTTCGTAAAATCCATTTTGCTATAACCAATTCATCTGCGGCTATTTCTACGTCGCATGGTAAAAATTCAATTTCTTGTTGTTCGTAATAGTATTTGTCATCAGTAAAATTTCCAACTTCGCTGTGTCCGTATTTTATTTTTCCACCACATTGTGCAATCAAACGCATTGCCTCTTTACGTATAAATTCAAATTTTGCAAAAGGATCTGAAGCATGGTATCCTTTTTGGTCAGCTGCAGGGAATAAGTTTTCTTGATCTTTCTCGCTTATAATGTAATATTCAAGTTCTCCAAGAGCTTTAAATTTTAATCCGGTATTTTTTTCAAAATGCTCTTTTGCTTTGCGTAGAATGTATTGCGGTGAAGATTCTAATGGTTTTCCTTCATTGTTGTAGTATGAACATAAAATATCCAGACTTGGTATTGACTCAAAAGGATTAACAAAAGCCGAACTGTAACGCGGAACAACGTATAAATCACTTGATCCCGCTTCGATAAATTTGAATAAACTTGACCCGTCAACACGTTCTCCGGTCGTTAATATCTGATCTAGATGGTCATAACTGTTTATGATAAAGTTTAATGTTTTCAAACGCCCGTCATCAGCAACATATCTGAAATTTACCATTTCTATGGAGTTCGAGATGATAAATTCTATAATGTCATTCTTGGTAAATTCGCTCGAAGGCTTTTTTAAAAATCTTTCCAACAAGTTTGGACTCAATGAAAAATCTTTTTTTGTCATATATTTTTGTTTTATGGTTTATTCATAATAATTTTGTCCAAATTAAAATTAATATTTTAATTTCTCAAATTTATTTAATGATTTTTATAGCAAATTAAACAAATTATGTTTTTTATACTATCAAAGGTATTTCAATTTCTTTTTTTTCCTTTAACATGGATTTTAATCCTATTGATTCCGGCAGTGATTATACACCAAAAGAAGCCTAAAACGGCAAAAAAAATGATGATAGTAGCTTTTATCATGTTGTTGTTTTTTACAAATCCTTTTATTCTTTACGAAGCCATGAGGGCCTACGAGGTTGATGCTGTGAGAAAAGAAGAACTTCGCAAAAACTATGATTATGCTATTCTTTTATCGGGGATGTTAACTTATGATGATTATTACGACAGGATTAATTTTCAGCGTTCTGCGGATCGCCTCATGCAAACTCTAGATTTATATCATGAAGGCAGAGTAAAAAAAATATTTATTACAGGCGGTTCTGGTGAAATTTTTAATCAAAAAGATAAGGAAGCAATTATTTTAAAAGATTATCTTATAAAAATTGGTATCCCTGAAGAAGATATTCTTGTTGAATCAAATTCCAGAAATACATATGAAAATGCCAAAGAATCGGTAAAAGTTCTTCCTCCGGACAAAGGATATACATTTTTATTAATTACTTCTGCTTTTCACATGCGGAGAGCTGTTGCTTGCTTTAAAAAACAAGGTTATTCTTTTGATACCTATGTTACCGACAGATACGCCGGCAAAAGACGCTGGAACATTGACCTTTTTGTTCCTAAAGCCGAAATTTTATCATACTGGGCTATACTTTTCAGAGAAATTGGGGGCTTAGCAGCTTATAAAATTACAGGCAAAATATAATTCAATTTTTAGCTCAAGAAATTTTAAATTTTGTCGAACATAAGACAAATTTAACAACTTTTATTGGGGAAATAGGTTTTATTAACAAAACTTTGTTTTTATTTTTTTGAGAAAAAATACATAGGGGTTTTAATTTGAATTATTTTTACTCTAAAAAATATGAGAATATTTGGAATAGCGATAATTGTAGTTTTGTTTAGTTCCGAGATATTGTCATGTTCCGGACGTAATTCTACTATATCCGATAATTCTTCAAAAGAAAATGTTCATATTTCCGAACTTGATACTTTAATTTATCCGGGGATTTATCAAACAGATAAATATTTTAATTTGCTCGACGGTAAAAAAATTGGGGTAGTATCTAATCATACAGGGATTATTAATTCTGTTCATATTGTTGATACTCTTCTTTCTTTTAGATTTAACGTAATAAAAGTATTTTGTCCTGAACATGGTTTCAGAGGTACCGGCGATGCAGGAGCTAAAATTTCCGACGAAGTTGATGAAAAAACCGGATTACCAATAGTTTCTCTTTATGGAAAAAATAAAAAGCCTACGCCTGAACAATTACAAGATGTAGATATTATTGTTTTTGACCTTCAGGATGTGGGAGTTAGATTCTATACTTATATTTCGACATTGCATTATGTAATGGAGGCATGTGCAGAACAAAACATTCCATTGATAGTTCTTGATCGTCCTAATCCAAATGCTTATTATATTGACGGCCCTGTGCTCGATACCTCAAAATACAGATCTTTTATCGGGATGCATCCGGTTCCTATTGTGTATGGAATGACAATTGGAGAATATGCAAAAATGATTAATGGTGAAAAATGGTTGAATGGTGGAATTAATTGCAATCTCACTGTTATCCCATGCAAAAACTATAATCATAACAAACATTATTCTCTGCCGGTTAAACCTTCGCCGAATTTACCAAACGATCGCTCAATTGAATTATATCCAACCTTATGTCTTTTCGAAGCCACTATTTTAAGTGTTGGACGAGGCACCGATAAACAATTCCAGATTTTTGGTCATCCATTGTATAAAGATGTTGAAGGGGCTTATTTTACTTTTACGCCAAAATCAACAGAAGGAGCTAAAGACCCTGTTTTAAACGGAAAATTATGCTATGGATTTGATCTTTCAAAGGACAATTCTATTTTTGATATTCAAAAGGGCAAAATAAATCTTGATATTATAATTAAGGCATATAATTTATTCCCAGATAAAGAAAACTTTTTCAAAAAGACTAACTCCCTTGAACTTTTGGCAGGTGATTCGGAGTTTAGAAAGCAAATAACTTTGGGATTAAGTGAAAAAGAAATTCGTGATACTTGGAGACAAGACATTGAAAATTTTAAACAAATCAGAAAAAAATACTTAATGTATGAATAAAATAGTTTTTTTACCAATATTCTTAATTTTGATTTATCTTTCTTCATGCACCGAAGAATATGAAAATCACGCTCTTGCATTTAAAAATAATACTAACGATAGTATTGTACTGCAACGTTATTATAGTCAGAGTATTGCTCCCCGAACATTTATTATAGCTCCTGGCGAATATGCGAAAATTTATGAAACTTCAACTGACCTATGGATTTCCCCACCGATAGAATTGGGTAAAAATTCGGATTCCATAATAATAACCGGATTTTTAAATCAAAAAGATTTTCAAATAAAATTTACAAAAGACTTTGTTGAGAATTATTGTTCAAATCCATATTCTACAGCTTCGGAATGGGAAACTGAAATAAAAGTTGAAGAATATTCTAAATTATTTGGTAAAAAACTCGAACGCTTTTACATTCATATATTCAACATCAATAACGGATGTATTGCTATAGAATAATCCAAAATTACGCATTAGGAATTGCTAAATTCACCTAAATGCCTAACTATTACGGCGTTGAGTCTCTCGAAACGCCCGTATCTAGGTCATCTCGACTAGTGGAAGAAGAGAAAGAAACGAAACCCACCCTCTACGAATTAGTTCTTTATTTTCCTGATGCTCAAGATAAGTTGAATTTTATAGTTTGTAGTTGGTAAGAAATTTTTACGAATTTATATAGTTTTTTAATGTAAAATATAACTTGATTTTCCTTTATATCAAAATCTTTCAAAAAAAAATTTAACGCTTTAAATATGAATTTAGAGTATATTGCGGAATATGGGATAATAAAAAGGCTTTTCCAATTGTAAAAATATATCAAGATATTTTGGCTTTTTTATTTTGATAAAAAATTTTACTTTTGTTAGCGATTTTGAAGTTAACGGATTTATCAATTTATAATTTTTTTAAAATGAAAACAACACCATTTACTCATTTTCACATTGCCAATGGGGCACGTATGGCAGAGTTTGCCGGATACAACATGCCAATAGAATTTACAGGCATTAACGATGAACATATTACCTGTCGTGAAAAAATTGGACTTTTTGATGTATCACACATGGGAGAATTTTGGGTAACAGGTCCAAAGGCTTTTGATTTTATTCAAAAAATTACATCAAACAATGTTGCTGATTTATATGACGGGAAAGTGCAATATTCTTGTTTTCCAAACGAAATTGGCGGAATTGTGGATGATTTGTTGGTTTACAGATTTAACAGCGAAACTTATTTGCTAGTTGTAAATGCTGCAAACATAGAAAAAGACTGGAACTGGTGCACACGTTTTGCTAAAGAAATGGGACTTGAAATCGGAAAAGATATCAAAAATATCTCTGATAATATTGCACAGCTTGCAGTACAAGGTCCTTATGCTCTTAAAGCGATGCAAAAACTTACCTCCGATAACGTTATTGATATGGAATATTACACCTGTAAAATTATTAGTTTTGCCGGTATTGAAAATGTAATATTCTCAACAACAGGTTATACCGGAGCAGGAGGTTGCGAGATTTATTGTGATCTTAAAGATGCTGAAAAATTATATAAATCAGTTTGGGAAGTAGGGCAGGAATTCGGAATGAAAAACGTTGGACTCGGGGCAAGGGATACTCTTCGCCTCGAAATGGGTTTTTGCCTCTACGGAAACGACATCAACGATAATACTTCTCCAATTGAAGCCGGACTTGGTTGGATAACGAAATTTGTTGAGGGAAATAATTTTATTAACCGCGATTATCACGAAAAACTCAAAAAAGAAGGTGTATCAAAGATACTTAAAGGTTTTGAAATGGTTGACAGAGGTATCCCGCGTCAACATTATAAAGTTTATGATGCACAAGGTAATGAAATAGGAGAGGTTACATCGGGCACTATGTCTCCAATGATGAAAGTAGGTATTGGGATGGCATATCTTAACAAAGGCTTCTGGGCCGAAGGTACTGAAATTTTTATAGGAATACGCGATAAAAAACTCAAAGCAAAGGTTGTAAAATTACCGATTTTCAAAAATCAAATGCCTCAAGTTAAATAAAATAAGTTTTAATTAAGGCTGCGTTTATGACGCAGTCTTTTTTTATATCGTATGAAGATTATTTGTGTAGGAAGAAATTATATTAAGCATGTAAAAGAATTAAATTCTGCTTTCCCCGAAGATTTGGTCTTTTTCCTAAAGCCTGAATCTGCATTGCTAAGGAGAAATGTTTTTTTTATCCCCAACTTTTCTAATGAAATTCATTACGAAGTTGAGTTAGTTTTAAGGATTTCAAAACTTGGTAAATGCATAAATCGCAAGTTTGCACACAGATATTATGATGCCATTGCTTTAGGCATAGATTTTACGGCAAGAGATATTCAGCAGCAATGCAAACAAAAAGGATTGCCATGGGAAAAAGCAAAAGCTTTTGACGGTTCCGCTTTAATATCAGAATTTATTCCAATCAATGAATTTAAAGATCTAAATTCAATAATTTTTTCTCTGAAAAAAAATGGGGAAATTGTTCAGCTTGGTAATTCAGCAGATATGATATTCAAATTTGACGAAATTATCGAAAATGTTTCAAAATATATGACCTTAAAAATTGGAGATGTTATTTTTACCGGTACTCCCGAAGGTGTAGGTCCCGTTAAAAAAGAGGATCTATTAGAAGGTTTCCTCGAAGAAAAAAAAATGTTTAGAATAAAAATAAAATAATGACAAAAGTTGTGTTTTTAATACAAGGTTTTATTTATTTTTCGGGACTAATTAAAATTTATTTATATGGAATTGTTGGAACAGATAAAACAAAGTGCAAGAAAAAACAGAATGAGAATTGTTTTGCCTGAAGGTTATGAAATCAGGACATTAAAAGCCGCAGATCAAGTTATTGAAGAAAATCTTGCGGAAATAATACTTATCGGAAATCCTGATGATTTACAAAAACTAGCTAAAGAAAATCAACTTAATAATATTTTTAAAGCTGTAATTGTTGATCCGAAAAATCACGCTAAAAAGAAAGAATATTCAGAACTTCTTTATGAATTGAGAAAGAATAAAGGCTTGACTCATGAGCAAGCTGCTGAATTAGTTGAAAATCCGTTGTATCTTGGGGTGTTGATGATTAAAGCAGGAGATGCTGATGGAGAAGTTGCCGGAGCTGATAATGCTACAGGAGATGTTTTACGCCCGGCTTTCCAGATTGTTAAAACTTTACCCGGAATAAGCGTTGTTTCGGGAGCTTTTATAATGATTTTGCAAGATAAAAATTTCGGTGAAAACGGAATTATGGTTTTTGCAGATTGTGCTGTTCATCCTAATCCAACAGCAAAAGAATTGGCTGAAATAGCTGTTGCAACCGGTTATACAACAAGGTCAATTGCCGGTTTTGAACCAAAGATTGCGATACTTAGTTTTTCAACAAAGGGAAGTGCTAAACACGAAATGGTTGACAAAGTTATTGAAGCAGCTCATTTGGCTAAAGAACTTGCACCTGATATGATGATAGAAGGGGAGTTGCAAAGTGATGCCGCCATAATTCCTGAAATCGGTAAGAAAAAAGCTCCGGAAAGTAAAATTGCCGGGCAAGCAAATGTTTTGGTATTTCCAACTCTTGAAACAGGAAATATCGCCTACAAACTTGTTCAGCGTCTGGCTCATGCAGAAGCAATAGGTCCAATTCTTCAAGGTATGGCTGCTCCTATTAATGATTTATCCAGAGGTTGTTCGGTAAGCGATATCGTTAACCTTATTGCCATTACTGCAAATCAGGCTTATGGAATGAAAAAAGAATAATTAAACATAATGTCAAATTACTAAAACTATTTAAAAATGAACATTTTAGTTTTAAATTGCGGAAGCTCTTCAATAAAGTATCAATTACTTGAGATGTCGGGAGAACCACAAGTTCTAGCAAAAGGTATTGTTGAACGTATAGGCTTAAGTATGGGTTGTCTTGCTCACAAAAACAACAGAGATGAAAAATATGAAACAGAACAACCGGTGCCAAATCATACTGTAGGCATTCAGCTTGTATTGGCTGCTTTAACCGACAAAAATCACGGAGTTATTTCTTCGCTTGACGAAATTAAGGCTGTTGGTCACAGAGTTGCTCACGGAGGTGAATATTTTACACAAAGTGTTTTGCTCGATGCTGATGCTATTGCAAAAATTGAAGCATGTTGCGATCTCGCTCCTTTACACAATCCGGCTCACTTATTGGGTATGAGAGCAATTATGGACGTTTTACCAAATATACCGCAAACTGCTGTTTTCGATACTTCTTTTCATCAATCAATGCCTGCAAGTTCATACATGTATCCAATTCCTTACAGATTATATGAACAATACAAAATCCGTCGTTATGGATTCCACGGCACAAGTCATAAATTTGTTGCTGAAAAAGCTTGTAAAATATTGGGATGGAATATCGAAGAAAAGAAAATTATCACTTGCCATCTAGGAAATGGAGCATCCATTACAGCTATTAAAAATGGAAAATCTGTTGATACTTCAATGGGATTTACTCCGGTTGAAGGTTTGATGATGGGAACAAGAACCGGAGACCTTGATCTCGGAGCTTTATTGTTCATCATGGAAAAAGAAAATCTATCTGTTAGCGATGCAAACTCTTTCATCAATAAAAAATGTGGAACTAATGGCTTTTCTGAAATTTCTTCAGATATGAGAGATCTTGAAGCTGAAGCTGAAAAAGGAAACGAAAGAGCAGAACTCACTTTGCAAATGTATGCTCACCGTGTTCGTAAATACATTGGTGCTTATGCTGCTGTAATGAACGGCGTTGACCTGATTATCATGACCGGGGGTATTGGTGAAAATTCTTGTGATACTCGCAGAAGAGTACTTAACGATATGGAATACCTTGGGCTTATTTTTGATAACGAAAAAAATAAAGGTATCAGAGCTAAAGACGAAATTATCAGCAAACCTGAGTCAAAAGTAATTGCTATGACAATAACTACCAACGAAGAACTCGTTATTGCGATGGATACTCTAAGACTTGTTAATGGTAAATAGTAAATTTTTTAAAATTTATTTAGGGGCAATACATAGTATTGCCCTTTTTTTATGTAAAAAATCATATATTGCAAAAAATTTATAATAATGAAAAGGATTATAATCTTATTATTCTGCGTAATAGTTATTACTTCGGCTTTTGGACAAGCAATATTTGGCCCCGAATTGTTATATCAATTTAATCAACCTCAAAAAATGGATGTTTACAAAGTGAATATTTTCTTTTTTCCTATTGAAAGTATTTTTGATCTTTCTAAAAAGTTAGATCTTGAGAAAGCAAATTTCGATACAAGAGTTAAAGAGGTAATAAAATTTTTGAAGCAAAATCTAGAAATTAGTAAAACTGAGTTTGAAAATTATCTCTTAGATAGAGGAATAAAATTATCATCATTAAAAAATCTGAAATATTTTTGGATTACTAATTCTGTTTATTTAGAAACAAACAAAGAAAGTATCTTTAAAATTGCGGAATGTGATAATGTTAAATTTATTGAAATTAATTCCGGACGATACAGGCAAATAAAAGCAGAAATTGTAAGTAATGATGTTCCTCGTAGTGTAAATGGTGCAGAGCCGAGTCTAAAAGCCATAAATGCACATTTACTTTGGGCTATGGGTTACACGGGACGCAATCGTATATTCTTAAGTATGGACACAGGAGTATTTCCTGATCATCCGGCAATCAGTGAGAATTATTTAGGACGGAATTATCCCTTAAGTCAGGTATGGTATGGAGTACGAAATCCGGAACCTGTTGATCATGCCTCCAGTAGTCATGGAACGCATACAACCGGAACTGTACTTGGTTTAGACAGAAATAATAACGACACCATTGGAGTAGCATTTAATGCCAAATGGATTGCTAGCGACCCTGTTGCAAGTTCGGATGATGAATTACTTTCACCTGTTGATTTTATGGAAGTTTTTCAGTGGGTACTCGATCCTGATGGAAATCCTGAGACTACAGATGATGTTCCCAGAGTAATTAACAATTCTTGGGGTTATGATTATCTTCTTGCAATGCAATTCGGAGCTTGCGAGATGCCCGAAACAGATATTTTGATTGTTATTGAGACAGCTGGAATATGTTCTCCATTTTCTGCTGGAAATGATGGTCCCGGAGTTTCAACTACAGGGTTTCCTGCAATGCTGGCTTTTAATGAGGTAAATCCAATGGCAATCGGAGCAGTGAATTCAAATAATACGATTGCTTCGTTTTCGAGTCGAGGACCAACACTATGTTTTGAAGGCGAAGGTTCAATGAAAATAAAACCTGAAGTTGTTGCTCCCGGCGTTAATATTCGTTCTGCTTCGGGAACAGATTCTTATGCTTATTTGCAAGGAACATCAATGGCTTGTCCGCATGTTTCGGGAGCTTTGTTGCTTTTATCCGAAGCTTTTCCGCAGGCTACAGCATTTGAACTTAAAAACGCTTTATATCAATCGGCAAAAGACCTAGGAGATGAGGAAGAAGATAATGTTTATGGAAAAGGTTTGATTGACGTGGCAGCTGCATTTGAATTTTTATCTCAAATTTACGAACCGCAACCTCCTGTGAATAATGATTATAATCTTTTTCTTTCAATTTCCGATGATGCTCAGATTGATTTTATTTGTGATAACCAAAGTAGATATTCACCGGTTTTTAATATTATCAATACAGGAAACAACCAAATGGAGGATTTTCAATTTAAACTTTTTCTCAATGAAGAACTAATTCTGGATAGTTTATTTAATATCACAATTAATTCAGGTGAAAATGTCGTATTTATATGTCCGGAACTTACTCTAAATCCCGGAAGAAATTATCTACATGCTATTGTAAAACCATTAACAACTGTTCAGGAATTCGATGTGTTTGACAATGCAATAAATAAAAAAATTATTGCTTTAAATCACCAGGAAAATTTTTATTACAATGATTTTCAAAATATTGAAGATCCTGTTGAAGCAAATTTATATGTTGTAAATCCTGATGTAAAAAATACATGGACCTTATTAAATTGGGGTAGCGAAGATCAATTTAAAAGTATTGGTGTTAATTTTAAAACATATTTACCTCGTGCCGGACAGAAAGATTATTTATATTTGCCAAAAATCATTCTCCCTGATTTTGACAGCATATCTTTGAGATTTACCTATGCATACAAAAAACGAGTAAATTATATTTATAAGGATAGTTTATTTGTGGATTTAAGCACAGATTGTGGAGAGAGTTTTCCATATACTCTGTATATAAACGGAGGAGAAACTATGGCTACTGTTGAGGGAAATTCACTATCCTCTGTTTTCAAGCCAGTTTCTGCCGAAGATTTCGATACTGTAACAATTGATCTGTCGAGTTTTAAAAATCAGGATATTTTAATTCGATTTGTTGCTAAAAATGATAATGGCTCTGTGATTTATATAGATAAAATAGAGTTAAATTCGATTAATAATCAAAATATTTATCAAAGTATTATTTCTCAACCAAAGATTTATCCTTCACCGGCAAAAGAAATTTTGTTTATTGAAGCAACTGTAAGCGATGACATCGAAATTTTTGATATTACAGGAAGAAAAATTAATGAATTTTCTTGCCAAATTGGAAAAACCGGAATTGATATTTCCAAGTATTCATCGGGGATTTATTTTGCTTATTTCAGAAGTTTAAATTTTACAGTTAAATTTTTTGTAGAGTAAAAAAATAAAAATTTTGAAAAACACAATAAAATATTTTTATATTTGCGTTATAAAATATAAATATTCTTAATTTTACAAAAAATTAATGTTATGAAAAAACTGTCAGGAATTATTTTAATTGCAATAATAGGAATAGCGTTAATGTTTTCGGCCTGTCAAAAGGATACACAAGCTCCAAAAATTTATTTGCTTGACGCTCAAGGAAAAATAATGCCGGTGGGTAAGGTTGATACAACAGTTTTGCTTTATACTATTTACGTTGATCCCGGGATAAGGGTTGAAGATAATGCAACAAAAACATCAGATATTGTTGTAACTTCTGATATTGAATCAGTTTTAAAAGTAAATAGTGAAGGATACCTCAATAGAACCGGAGAATACGAAATTACTTATACAGCTACTGATCTTGATGGAAACATTGCTGTAAAGAAAAGGCTTGTTAGAGTCGTAAACATAAGCGAACCTTTTATAGGTTCATATATTACTCGCCGCGATTCTCAGATTGCAAACGATACAACTTATAAATCAACAATAGTTGCGGATCAAAGAGTTCCAGGACGTTTGAGATTTTCAAAAGTATATGCTCACACCTGGGATGGTCGAAAAATTTATTACAGAGTTAATGCTGATTTATGGAATCCTGGACAACCAACTAATGCTGATCCAAACATTGGATATATGGGAAGTGCTAATAATCCTTCGGTTCCATTTTTTAGAAACATGACTTATGTTGAAGGTCTTGATTCAATATTGACTTTCAGACATTTAAGAATTCCTGCACAGAATTACCTTGATACTACCGGTAATGAAGATTATAAAGTTTATATAGCAGGGGTTGAAGATACTAATGGTGTACCTTTGTCAAGAATTGAATATATTGGTAATTCCAAAACAATTGCACGAATAGTTCTAGAGTTGAATGTAACTAAAAATAATGTTGTTGACAGAGTAACAGAAACATATATATTAGAATAACATAAAATCTGTTAATAAAAAAATCCCGAAAAAAAATCGGGATTTTTTTTTACACCTCTATTTCTCCATGAAAAACTTTTATTGCAGGACCTTGTAAAATTATATTAGAGTAAATACCTTCATTACGGCGGAATTTTACTTTTAGAGTACCTCCCTTAGCAATTAAAGTTATTTCTTCCGATTCTACAATACCTGCTTCATAAGCTGTAATTGCAGCTGCTACTGCACCTGTTCCGCAAGCCAGAGTTTCTGCTTCTACTCCTCTTTCATAAGTAGCAATTTTTATAGTATTTTTTGGGGGAGTAATGGAAATGAAATTTACATTCGTTCTTTCAGGTGCAAAACGTTTATCATCTGCAAATTTTCTTCCTTCGTTGAAAACATCAATCTTGTCAATATCTTTAGTAATAATAACAAAATGTGGAGAACCGGTATTAAGAAAGTAACCATCTCCGAGAAAGTTTATTTTATCAACATTTATCATTCCGAGTCTAACTTCTGAATCAATGATTTCTGCATGGTGCAATCCGTCTTTAGCTAAAAAGTTTTGTTTTTTGTCAGCAATTTTTTTTGAATAAGCATAAGCAGCTATGCATCGGCCACCATTGCCACACATTGTACTTTCTTTGCCATCGGAATTATAATATTTCATTTCGTAATCAAAAATCGGATGCAAATTAATTGTCATCAGGCCATCAGCACCAATTCCAAATCTCCTGTGGCAGAGGAAACTTATTTGTTCTGTTGTTAAACTCAAATTATAGATACGATTGTCAATAATTATAAAATCGTTTCCGGCACCGTGATATTTTTCAAATTTTATTAACATAAAAAAATGTTAAAATATAAAACTTTATAGAACAAAAAATTATTCTCTTCGTTAAATTTGCGTAAAGTTATTAAAAAATAGTATATGAAAATGAAAAATTTTATATCTAAAAATTTGGTTTTATCATTTTTTGGTGGAATTGTTGGAGCATTTGTCGTCCTAGTAATATTTTTTGGTATCTACAGGGATAAAATTTCTACAGAAAATCATAAGTTAGTTGAGGGTTATAAGAATTATATCGAGAGTAAAACTTCATTAAGTACAAAGCAAGTTTTATTTAATAATATGCCTTCTGCCGGAGCTCCAGCAGATTTTACTCTTGCAGCTGAAAGGGCGTTGCCGGCTGTAGTTCATATTAAAACTCAATTTAATCAACCGAATTATACATTGTATGATTTTATTTTCGGAACTCCTCCCAGAAATTTTACCCCTGTTCTTTCTTCAGGTTCGGGAGTTATTTTGTCTGAAGATGGTTATATTGCTACAAACAATCATGTTATAGAAAATGCAGAAACAGTCGAAGTTATCTTAAATAATCGCAAAGAGTTTGCAGCTAAAATTATTGGTCGCGACCCTACAACAGATATAGCATTGTTAAAAATAGAAGCAAATAATCTTCCTGCAATTTCAATTGGAGACAGCGATTCAATAAGAGTAGGAGAGTGGGTTTTAGCAATAGGAAATCCATTTAATCTTACATCAACAGCAACTGCAGGTATAGTGAGTGCAAGAGCAAGAAATTTAAATATATTATCTGATAATTTAGCAATAGAATCATTTATCCAAACCGATGCTGCCGTAAATCCCGGAAATAGCGGAGGTGCTCTTGTTAATTTAAAAGGAGAATTGATAGGCATAAATACGGCAATAGCTTCCAGAACAGGTTCATTTGTGGGTTATTCTTTTGCAATTCCGGTAAGTATAGTCAGAAAAGTTGTTGCCGATTTAATTGAATTCGGCGAAGTGCAGAGGGCTTATGCAGGTTTCGAAATAGTTGACGTAACCTCTGAAATTGCTCGTAAATTCAACCTCGATGGTGTAGAAGGAGTGTATGTGGCAAGAGTTTTGCCAAATAGTGCCGCCGATAAAGCTGGTATGAAAGAAGGTGATGTAATATTAGGAGTAAATTCTGCTCGCATAAACTCAACCACCGAATTGCTTGAGCAAATTAGTAGATTTCGCCCGGGTGATAATGTTAAAATTGTTGCAAAAAGAGATAAATATCCTAAAGTTTTCGAATTACAATTGCAGAATAAATATGGCGAGGTTGATTTTGTTCATTGTAAAAATATCGAAATTTTGGGCGCAAAATTCGAAACTGTTCCCGAAAGTTTAAGAACTAGATTAAGATTACGAAATGGGGTTCAAATAGTTGATATTTATCCGGGAAAATTTGCAGCAAACGGAGTAAGGCGAGGTTATATTATTACTAAAATAAACAATACTGTTATTAACTCTGTAGATGATATCGAAAAGGCAATTAATGATTCCGACGGGTCTTTATTTATTGAAGGTGTTTATCCAAATGGAGCGGTTGCTTATTATGCTTTCAGAATCTGAAAAGAGATTTAAAAATTGAAATTATCTGATATTTGAGTAATAAGTATTCTTTTTTATATATTCCCTTAACCGCGTGTTATAATTTTTTAATTGCTTATATTTTTAAATGTTAAAAATAGTATTTTTAGCATTTACTCTTTAAATTTATGTTTTTTAGTTTTTTATGATAAGGTTTTAAGTTTTTAAATTTTTATTAAATTTGTTAGTGAAATAATTGTTACTGATATCAAAAATAATAGAAAAATACTTTTATTGGGAATATTTTTAAGTATTCTTATATTATTAGGATATTTTTACATATCTAAAATAAAATATTTTGCTCCTGTAGAAATATCGGTAAAAAATAATTTAGATATAAAGGTCGTTGCAAAAACTGTTTTCGGTAAAGAGTTGGAAATTCAACAATACAAAAATTCCAATAATTTTAAAATAAATAAAGGATATATAAAATCGTTACAAATTTTATGTAACGCAAAATTATCTGAATCTGATCTTAAGATAAAAATACAAGGGCAAGAAATAACCGATTTTAAATTAAATGAAGATAATACGATTGTAATTAAAAGTGATATTTCGTTTTTTAATAAAGTTATAAAGGTATTGATAATAAATATTAATAATCTTGTTTTATCAGCACTTTTAGGACTGTTAATTTATATGCTTGTATCAAAGCAAAATCAGATTTTTTTCGAAAAATTTAATCAGAAAGTAGTTTTTTTAATTATTATTGGTGGATTTGCGGTTTTAATATTTGCAGCTTTTTATTCATATCCCAATGCAGAAGATTTATCGTTTGGAGTAAGTGTAAAGCAAAAAGGTATATTTGAAAGTACAACTTCTTTAATTATTAATTATGATTCAAGGTATGCGACGAATTTTTTATACATGATTAGTCCTGTTTCGATTTTAGGAGTTTATGCATATAAAATGGTACCTGTTTTTTTATTGTTACTTACTTTTTTAAGTTCATATTTTTTTGTTTCTCAAATTTACTCTGGGAAAAGAAAAAATTTATTTTTATTTAGTGCTTTTTTTATAGTAATGTATTTTGCTTCCGTACCTTCGATATATAAAGCTTTATACTGGATGTCATCGTCTTATGTTTATACATTTGCCTGGATTATTAATTTACTATGGATTGCATTGTTATTAAAAATGTTCAAAGAAAAAGAGATACATAAAAAAATAATTTTATTCATTTTATTTGTATTGATTTATTTTGTTTCTTTCGGCGTTAACGAATTAAATATCATTTTTAATACAATTGTCATCAGTTTTGTAGTATTTTATATTTTTAAATTCAAAAAACATTTAAGATTTGAAATCATTCCGGTAATTATTCTAAGTGTTCTTTTCGTAGCATTTGTTTTTTCATTACCCGGGATTCTAAACAGAATCGAGGATGCTAATTATAAATTTAATATTTCTGCAAATTTAAATTTTGTTTTTCTCACCAAAATTACAATTGAATATTTTAAAGGAGTAAAGTTAATTTTAATTCAAAATCCTTATGTTTTGTTACTGCCATTTATAACCATTAATTTGGTAAAAAAATTTGATTTTTATGATTTAAACAGAGTTAGAACATCACATATTTTACTGCTTTTAATATTTGTATTTTTAGTATCTTACATTCTTTACTTTTCTTTCAGATTTTTTGTGGCATCGGATAAAATGCCATTAAGATTGTTAGGTTTTATATGGTTTCCAATACTGTTGACTTTTATGTTAGCTACTTCAGTATTGATTGAAAAAAATAATTTTGCATCGAGCTTGTTTTTAAAACAAAAGACACATTCTATATCATTATTGCTTGTTTTAATTTCAATATTTTTTATAAATGGAAATAATTATTATAAAATAATAGATGAATATAAGTCCGGACAATACAGTATTCATAAGCAAAATATAGAGAAACGTTACAAAATTTTTCAAGATGCTGCAAAACAGAAACCGGGAGAACGTGTTGCCATTATTGATTACTATGAAAATTATCCAAAAACTGTTTTTGGTGAACCTGATCTTTTTCCTTATGATTTGCAGAGTGATATGCAACCAATGTGGAGAAGAAAATACTGTATGTATTTTGGAGTTGATAAGATAATTTTTAAAGACGAAATTTTCTCCATACAAGAAAGAATAAAATTGGATTTACAAACTGAGTTATTAAAACAATAAATCAATGTCTCGAAAATTTTTAGGCATATCTGTTTTTATAAGCTTATTAGCAGGCATTGGCCTTTTTGTTTTATCCTATAAGTTAAATGAAAAACATAAAACAAGTTCAATAGCGAATCTAATTGAATTTGAATATAGCGATATAAAAAATTTTGAAAATTTTATAATTTCTGACTCAATTCAACTATATGAAAATTATAAATCTCAATTTGAAGAAAATGATGAAATTATAAACAGGTACTTTTCAGATTCTTCAAAAATGACTTATAATAATATAATTTTCAGTTATTTGTGTTTAGAAATATTTAAGCGTATTATTTTGGAAGTTAAATTAAATAAAATGTCATATCAAAATGAATTGATTATTGAGGTTATATTAACCGATATAGGTCAAAATCTTTTTATTGAATTAATATATGAAAATGGAAAGTTGAAAATTAAGAATATTTTTCCATTAAAGCCATTTGTTTATAATTTTTTAGAAATTTTTAATAATGATATATTGTATTTAAAACTATTAGAGGATTTGAAAGAATTAAGGGTGAAATGAAAGTTTTATTAATAAATCCGCCTTTTGAGCATACTCTCAACATTGGAATTGATTCTGAGCTAATGGAAATGGCTGGATGCTTTCCACCCATGGGATTGCTTTATATAGCTGCGAATCTTATTAAAAATGGATTTACCGTAAAACTTTTTGATTGTCCTGTACAAAATATTTCACATAAAGATTTGGAAAACTACGTTGCAGAATTTAATCCCCAAGTTGTTGGAATTACAACTTTCACTACTACCATGTATGATGTGCTGATTTGTGCAAAAAATATTAAATCATTCAATAAAAATATTAAAATTGTGCTTGGTGGGCATCATGTTTACTCATATCCTGAATTTTCTGCGACTTATCCTGATGTTGATTTTATAATTCGAGGCGAAGCTGAATATAGTTTTACAGAATTGTGTATTGGTTTAAAAAATAATTGTGATTTAGAGGAACTGAAAAATATAAAAGGATTAGGGTTTAAACAATCCTCTGGAGTATTTTTAAATCCTGAGACTGCTTTTATAACCAAGGTTGACGAACTTGAATTTCCTGCAAGAAATCTGGTAAATCCAAAAATATATCATAGCGTTTTCGATACACAGGAAAGTGAGATAAGCATAATTTCATCTAGAGGCTGCCCTTTTAATTGTAGTTTTTGCTTTACACCAGAAAAAAAATATCGTAGTAGGTCTATAGAGAATATTTTGGATGAAATAACCTATTTATATAGAGAAGGATTTCGTAAATTTTTCTTTTTCGACGATTTATTCAGTATCAATTCTCAAAAGATAATTGATTTTAGTAAAGCGATTATTCAGTCGGGAATGAAAATAAAATGGAGTTTCAGAGGAAGGATAAAGTCCATAAATGAAGAAAATATAAAAATTGCAAAAAAGGCCGGCTTAATTAGAGTCCAATTTGGAATAGAAACTTTTGATGAAAATGTTTTGAACTTATGTAACAAAAATTTGAAGAAAAAAGAGATTTTAAGAACTTTAAAACTTTGTAAAAAATTTGGTATTCAAACAGTGGGGAATTTTATTATTGGACTACCCGGACAAACTGAGGATATTGTTTTAAATGACTTAAAAATTGCTATGAAATCCGGACTAGATTTTGCTGAATTTAATATTTTCACACCATTACCTAATACTTCAGCATATAATCTTGCTTTGCAAAAAGGGATAATTAAAAGTGATTTCTGGAAACAATTTGCCGAAGACCCCTTAAATAATTACTCAATTTTCAAAATGCATTATTACACCGAATATTTATCAGAAGAAAGACAATTTGAACTATGTAAATTTGCTTTTAAAAAGTTTTATCTTCGACCTGTTTATGTAGTTAGAAGACTTAAAACGATTAGGAGTTTTAAGCAATTTGTTTTTCATGCAAAATCTGCAATGAAACTGTTAAAATTTAATCCTTCGAAATGAAAATCCGGAGTATTAAAATATTTCTTTTAGTTTCAGTTATTGGTGCTTATATATCATTATTTTCTTTTTTAGCTTATGTAAAATCATATATAAATTTTTGCGGGAATATCAATTTTGAACTAATAGGAAAAGAGTCTAATGTTGTTTATATTGAAATTACAGGTTTTTCATCTGGCAAGAGAACCTTAAAACTATCTGCCGGTGAGGATTTAGAGCTATATAACGAATGGATTAGAAAAATAGAAATCTTGCCAATTAACTGTGATTCTACCTGCATAATAAATATATATTCAAACCAGAAATTACTAGATTCCGTTATATTTAATAAAAAAAGCACTAACGAAATTAAAGTAAAAAATAAATTCAGTTACTCTGATATTTTGTTTACTGCAATTACATGGGGCAGCACTGCCGGAATTTTAGTTAAAATATTTACAATTGGATTATTGCTATTGTCATTATTGGTTTTGTATTTGTTTTTGGAAAAATATTTTGTTAACAAACGTACAACTGAAAGAAATCCGGGAATACAAATTCATATCACAAAAGATTTTACAAAAAATTATCTTATACTGTTGGTTTTTATAATATTGTATTCAGTATCGCTATTTGTTATTTCTCCGCAACGACTTATAAATATGCACAGTGAAGAGGTTAAAGCAATTTTGCCGGCACTCGAAATGAAATATTCAAACAATAATTCATTTCCCTCAATCAAAGGAGAAGATTTTCTGATAAAGCCTCCCGGATTATCTTATTATTACTTTTTAATTCTGTCGGTTTTTGATTTTGGGGATTCACAATATTGGTTTCATTGTTTTAATCAAATTCCAAATATTTTTCTAATTATTTTTTTGTTTTTCGGACTTAGAAATTTATTGTCGGATAATTTTGTTGCAGCATTAACAGTAGCATTGTTTATTGTTTCGTTAGGAGTCAATAAACGTTTTGAACTAATTTATCCTGATAACTTTTACAACTTATTTGTTATTATTTCGTTTTGGGCGATTTTAAAAGCCTTTCAAACTAACAGAACTACATTATATATTTTATTATCATGGATAGCCGGAAGTTTTGCTTTTATGTTTAAAGGATTACCGGCATTGGTATTTTTGTTTTCAGGATTATTTGCTGCTGCTATAGCCTATAGAAATTTTAAAATCTTTATTTTACCTTTTAATTTTCTAGGACTAATTTTATTTTTTGCTATCCCATGGGGGGTGATGGCAATTTTTGGTCATTCGGACTATTTTTTAAAAATTATTTATGAAGCTGTTAATGTTTTATTTTTTCATCTTGATGAGGAATATTTCAGGCCGGGAGTTCTTCAGAGAATTTTTGCCATGCCCTATGGATTGTTAACCTTTTTCTTTCCCGGCATTATACTTATATTTATGTTATTTAAAAGAGAAATTTGGACTTACGTGAAATCAACACCTCTTTTATTTTTCGGCATCATACTCTTTGTTTTTAATTATATTATTTACTCGTTGCAAACCAAGCCTCACGCTTTGTATTTGTTCCCGGTGATGCCATTTTTGTTTTTGAGTTTTACTTGTGTTTTGATTTCATGGCAAAGCAAATTTTTGAAAATCTTTGTAAATATTGTTGGTATTTTGATTTTATTAAGTGTAATAATTTTATTCTTTTCATTAAAACCAACTAATTCACATTTAATTATATTTATTTTATTGATTTCGATTTGTACTTATGCTGTTTATAGAATGAGAGGTCAGATTTTGCTTGTTGCAATTTTGTTTTTATTCATTTTTAATTTTTACTATAAGATGATTGTCCCTCAAGGAATAGAATATTACGATGTTACTTTAAAGCAGAAAGAATCAGCATCTCGAATATGCAAATTAACAAACAGAGAGCCGGTTTATTTACTTAACGCAGATACTCCCTGGAATGAAGAATTGCTGTTTTACCTGACACTTCAAAATAATCGAATAAATTTCAGGGTACTGCCCGAAAATTCAACAAATGTTTATTTTATCGCCTCAGCCCAACAATCGGTTGAATCTGAAAATATTGACACAATTGCAGCTATTAAAATAGGTCATTTTGGAAAAAAAGAAACAGCAAGTTTCGAAAATGAAGAAATAAGTTATGCAGATGGATTCTTATTTTATAAACATTAAAATTAATTGTAAAGATTTTCGCAGAGTTTATTTAATTCATTTATGAGAGTTTTTTCGCCGGAAGAAATTTTATTGTACAAGTTTTCTAATTCATTTGTGTAATCATAAAACTTATTGGGTATTGGAATTTGTTCGATATGATGGTAAAGTACTTTTTGTGAATTAAAAAGTGCTTTGAAAATAAAACTTACAATTTCCGAGTTCAGAAATGCTGACAAGGCTTTTGGTGGGATTTTGTTGTCATTAATGATAAAAAAGTTTATACTGTTAAGCAAAAATCTTCCTTTATCGTCATAAGCAGTTATAAGTGTATCGGAAATGAATTTATAGCAAATTTTCTTCTGAGTGTATTTCTCATATTTACAGCATTGTTGTAGAATTTCGGGATTATACTTAAAGTAAAATTTTGCATCATGGAAAACAAATTTTTTTAGTTCTTTTCCGGTGTAGATTGGAAAAAAATCATTGTCTTTAGGATATTTATTAAGAACTTCGTTGTTATTTCCGGTAACAATTCCGAGTCCGAATTTGCATTTATTTTTGAGATTAAATGATGGAGTTTTCAGGATTTTTTTAATTTTTTTTAGTTCCTCTGAATTCGAAATTTTCGGAGGACGAAATTCATTTTTTTCGAGGATATCTTTTTCTAATTGTATTGCTTCGGAATCATTCACAAGTGTAATAGATTGTTTCCCGTATGAAATTTCTAGTCTAATTATTCTTGACATTACTCCCTTGAACACTTGGCCGAAGAAATAAATTTTTACTTGGTGGTTTTCCGAAAAAATTAATTTTCGGATATTGTAATGTTGCTTTACATACAAGACTGACTCGGGGAGAATATATATAAGTTTTGTTTTGGGCTTAATGTTTTGTATTCCTTTAAGTAAGGCAATCGAAAAACTTTCGGCAGATTTAATTTCAGGATATGATTTAATGAGTTTTCGTTTTTGTCCGTAATTAATTTTTAAACCGTAAGGCGGATTGGTAATAATGTAATTGCAATAATCCGGAATTTTTGTTTCAGGATTTATAATATCAACGATTTCTGTATTTATTAGTTTATCACAGGAGCCAAAGAAAAGAGCAAAATTTACTTTTGCAATTTTCAAAGCCGTTGGGTCAATATCTCGCAGCAGTATTTTTTGGGGGTCGTGATTTTTAAGGATAATGTTTAATATCAGACTTCCGGTTCCAGAACAAGGATCTATAATATATTTATCTGATGGAATTTTTATATCTGTTGTAATTTGATTTGGGCTAAAGTATGCTCCGCATTGAGATTTATCCGCAACAGGACGGATAGATTCATAAATATATCCTGCAAAATCTACAGCATTATGCGGAAAACTAAGTGACTTGAACTCTGCATAAAGTTTCGAAATATTTTTTTTATCCTGATTATACCAATCATTCAAAAAATTTTGAAAAGTTTTATTCGGACAAAAAATTTCCAGTTTACTTTTGATTAGATTACATGATATGAGCTTTTTATTCTCTAGTAGAATTAAACAAATAGCACAAGCAATTGAATCAGGGTGCTGTTTATTTTTTGTTATTTCAATAATTTTATTTAATACTACTTTTGAGGAATGGTTATTTAGTACAGAGCTGTCAGTAAGTGATTGTTTCTGGGTGCGATTAGTACGTTGGGTAAGTTTTCCACTTTTCTTTATTTTAAGTAAAATTTCTTGAAATTCTTCTTCGTTTAGATGTTTATTTGTGTTTTGTAAGCGTATTACGCCAAGTTTTAGCCAATTATTCAGAGTAGCAGGCGATATTTTGAGTTCTTTTTCTATATCCTTAAGTGTTTTCAATAGATATAAATTTTTGTAAAAATAGAAAAAGAATTTTGTGTTATAAATTTAAAAATAAGATTAGGTCAAAAATTTTTTTTAAAAATATTTGGAAAATTAAATAGAAATAACTAACTTGCATACAAAAAAGGCGAGTTTCCCCGCCTTAAATGTTTTCACAACGGATAAAAATCCTTATTGTGAATTGCTTACAATGATGCAAAGATATAAAATAAATTTTAAAAAACAAATATTATGGCAAAAAAAATTTTAGGAATTGATTTAGGAGTTTCTTCGATAGGTTGGGCCTTGATTGAAGAAGCCGAAAATGAGAATAAAATTATTTCAATGGGAGTCCGTATTATCCCTCTTTCTACAGATGAAACAGATGAATTTAGTAAAGGAAATGCAATTACCAAAAATCAAGATCGAACTACCAAAAGAACACAGCGCCGCGGATACGATCGCTATCAAATGAGACGAAAAGCATTGACAAAGGTTCTTATTGAAAATGATATGTTCGATCCTGAACTTTTCAAATTAAAAGCTCTTGAGTTGTGGGGTTTAAGATCTAAAGCAGTAAATGAACAAATTTCGCTAAAAGAATTGGGAAGAGTATTGTATCATTTAAATCAGAAGCGAGGTTATAAAAGTGCACGAAAAGTAGAAAATGAAGAAAAAAAGGATACTAAATATGTTGAGGAAGTAAAAAATCGTTACGAGGAATTAAAAAATCAGGGAATTACCATTGGACATAAGTTTTATAATGAATTATTAAGAGATCCTTATTATAGAATTAAAGAACAAGTATATCCACGTGAAGCATATATCGAAGAGTTCGATAAAATTATGTCTTGTCAACAAAAATTTTATCCTCAGATTTTAACCAATGAAATTATTGATAAGATTAGGAATGATATTATTTATTATCAACGTCCGTTAAAATCTCAAAAATCACTTGTTAGTGTTTGTGAATTTGAGGGAAAGTGGATTAAAATTACTGAAAGCAAAGAAATTTTTATTGGTCCAAAAGTAGCTCCAAGAACTTCTCCATTATTTCAAGTTTGTAAGATCTGGGAAACAATTAACAATATTGAAATAAAAAATAAGAATGGTGAAAAGTATAAAATTACTATAGAAAAGAAAAATGAAATTTTTCAATTTTTAGATCATAACGAAAAGATCACACAAAAAGAACTTTTTAAGATTTTAGATTTAAATTCTTCGGATGGTTGGTATGGCAACAAGCAAATACAATCAGGGCTGCAAGGAAATATTACTAAATCAAAAATTTTAAAAGAACTTAAAAATTACTCATACGATAACTCTATTACAGATTTTAATATTGAAATAGAAGATACCGGTTCTGAAACGTATCTTTTAGACAGAAAAACAGGTGAGATATTTGATTTTCAACCAAGACTAAGAGTGAGTCCTAACATTGAAAAACAACCTCTTTATCAATTATGGCATGTGATATATTCTGTTGATGACGAAGAAGAATGCAAGAATGTTTTGATTAAAAAATTCGGGTTAATTGAAGAAGCTGCTGAAAGGCTTGCAAGAATTGATTTTAAAACACCGGGTTTCGGCAATAAATCAGTTAGAGCAATGCGGAATATTTTACCTTACTTAATGAAAGGATATCATTATAGTGATGCTTGTTCGCTTGCTGGATATAATCATTCTAATTCATTAACAAAAGATGAGAATTTACAGAAAAAATTGAAGGATAAAATTGAATTATTGCAAAAAAATAGTTTAAGGCAACCTGTTGTTGAAAAAATTTTAAATCAACTAATAAATTTAGTAAACGCAATTATTGATGAGAAGCGAGGCTGGGTAACAAGAGAAGAAAGACTGAACAATCAATTTGAGATCAGGATTGAATTGGCCAGAGAATTAAAGCAAACCAAAGAAGAAAGAAATAAAACTTTAAAGAATCAAAATGATCGCGAAAAACAAAATAAAATAGCTGCCGAGAGGCTTGCCGAATATAGATTAAAAGCCACTCGCAATAATATTATTAAATGGCGTTTGTTTCATGAAATGACGCGAGATGAATCAAAAATAAACGCTCAATGCATTTATTGCGGCAAAATGATTGGAATAGCTGATGCTCTTACCGGAAATGGAGTTGATGTAGAACATATTATCCCTAAATCATTGTTATTTGATGATTCTCAAGACAATAAAACATTATCTCACAGAGCTTGTAATGCCGAAAAAGGAAATCGAACTGCCTATGATTATATGAAGGCAAAAGGTGAAGAGACTTTTAATACTTATGTTGAAAGAGTAAAAAATCTTTATGAAAATAAGCTTATTTCTAAAAGTAAACGTGATAAATTATTAATGTCGGAAGATAAGATACCCGATGATTTTATTAACAGGCAACTTAGAGAAAGTGCATATATATCAAGGAAAGCTCGTGAAATATTGAGTACCGTTTGTTACAATGTTTGGAGCACATCGGGTAATGTTACTGCTTATTTACGGTCAATATGGGGATGGGAAGATGCTCTTATGGAATTGGAATTTCCAAAATATAAAGAAAAAGGTTTAACTGAAAATGTGGAGTGGGATAGTAATGGAAATACACATAAAAAAGAGATAATAAAAGATTGGGCGAAAAGGGACGATCACAGACATCATGCCATGGATGCTTTAACCATTGCTTGTACAAAGCAGGGATTTATCCAAAGAATTAATACTTTATCTTCAAAAAAGAATCGAGAAGAGATGATGGCTGAATTGCAGCAACATAAAATCCAAATTCACGATAGATTAAGTTTATTGGATAAATATTTTATAGCAAAAAGACCTTTTACTACAGAAGAAGTAAAGAAAAAACTGTCCCAAATTTTTGTCTCGTTTAAGCCGGGTAAAAAAGTTGCAACTAAGAGCGTTCGAAAAGTTAAAATACACGGAAAGAAAATAGTCGTTCAACGTAATATTTTAACTCCACGCGGACCTTTATCTGAAGAAAGCGTTTATGGAAAAATAAAAGTCGTTGAAAAAGATAAACCTCTCAGGTATTTGTTTGAAAATCCGGATTTAATCATTAATAATGTAATACGTGAAAAAGTTAATGAACGACTTGCACAATATAATAACGATTCTAAATCAGCTTTAAAATCATTAAAGAAAGATCCAATTTATTTGGATAAGGATAAAACTTTAATTTTGGAAAAAGCTCATTGCTATAAAGAAGAATATGTAATAAAATATCCTATATCGTCAATAAATGAAAAAGATGTTGATAGCATTATTGATAAAAAAGTAAGAGAGCTTGTGAGACAAAGGCTTAACCAATTTTATAATAAACCTAAGGAAGCCTTTAAAGAACCATTATATTTTGATGATGAAAAGAGAATTCCTATTCGTACCGTAAGAATGTTTACCGGATTATCTGCTGTGGAACCCATAAGGACTGATGCAGAAGGCAATCCGATTGCTTTTGTTAAACCCGGTAATAATCATCATGTTGGAATTTATATTGATATTGAAGGTAATTATATTGAGCATGTTTGCACATTCTGGCATGCTGTTGAAAGAAAAAAATACGGGCTCCCGGTAATTATTGATGATACCTCAGAAATATGGGAAAAGATTCTTAATTCTGATGTTAAATTTCCCCAAAGTTTTTTAGATAAATTGCCGCCTGATGGATTAAAATTAGTTATTAGCATGCAACAAAACGAAATGTTTTTGTTTGGATTTTCAGAGGATGAGATCATTAAATATTTAGAGGATAAAGAATATTCAATTTTAAGCAATAATCTATACAGGGTTCAAAAAATTACAAAGAAAATATATGTTTTTAGGCATCATATAGAAACTAGTTTAAAAGATGATAATATTTCAAAAGAGATGCGAAAATTTTATTTATTTGCGAGTATAAAAGCATTTTTATCTGCTAAACCTGTAAAAGTATATGTGGATGCTTTGGGCAATATGTCTTTATCGCTGCAACATAATTAAAATATAATTATCAGTATTAGAATAAATAGATATCTAAGTATATAGATTTTTATTGGGATATTAAAAAGTTAAGGTATTATTGATATTACTGTTTAAAATGTTTTATAATTCTAATTGTTGTTTTTTATTTGGTTTTGACAATTAAAAATTTATTGTTTTTAAATCCTGAAGGTTTTTCGATATGTAAAACTGATTTAATTTTTAAAACAAATAAATTTAAATGTAATGATAAAGCGGACTTTATATTTTGGTAATCCTGCGATTTTGAGTTTAAAGAACAATCAATTGATTTTAAAATTTCCTGAAGTAGAAAGATATCCTGAAGTAAAAAGGCTGGTAAAAGAGCCAACTGAATTTAGTTATCATATTCCCGATTTGGGAATTTTAATTTTAGATCATCCTCAAATCACTATCACTCATGCTCTAATTTCGGTATTGATAAAGAATAACGTTGTAATAATTAGTTGCGATGAATCGCATCATCCTCGCGGACTTATGTTAACATTACATTCCAATACTTTACAAAGCGAAAGGTACCAATCACAAATATCGGCATCTGAACCACTTAAGAAGCAACTGTGGATGCAGATTGTAAAACAAAAAATTATAAATCAGGCTAAAGTTCTAAAAAATAATAATCCAAAAGCTAATCATGAGTTTTTATTAAAATTAGTTAAAGATGTTAAAAGCGGAGATTCCACAAATAGAGAAGCTGTAGCAGCATCGTTTTATTGGTCAAATTTATTTGTAAATGAACCTTTTTTTGTTCGTAGCAGAGAAGGAGATCCTCCAAATAATCTATTGAATTATGTATATTCCATAATCAGAGCTTGTGTTGCACGTTCAATTGTCGAAGCCGGGCTTCTCCCTACGTTAGGAATTCATCATCATAGCAGATATAATCCGTATTGTCTTGCAGATGATTTGATGGAGCCGTATCGTCCTTATGGGGATGATATTGTTTATAAAATTACATCATCTAAAAAAGATTATTCGGAACTTAATAAAGAGATTAAACAAGAATTATTAAGGGTTTTGTATATTGATTGTAAAATTAGTGGCGAAATCAGTCCTTTGCAAATAGCCTGTTTACGTACTGCAAGATCATTGTTTCAATGTTTTGAGGGAAAATTAAGAAAATTACAATTACCGGAACTCGATTAATTAATATTAATTAATAGGTATAAACATGGTTAATAAACGATTAAATGCTTATAGAATTATGTGGTTATTTGTTATGTTTGATTTGCCCACCGAAACAGCAGCACATCGAAAAGTATATGCAAAGTTTCGTAAAGAAATTATGGGTAATGGTTTCAACATGTTTCAATTTTCCATTTATGTTCGACATTGTCCGAGCCGAGAAACCGCCGATGTGTACAAAAGGCTTCTTAAACGTTTAGTCCCCGACGAAGGGATTGTAGGAGTTTTGGAAATAACCGATAAACAATTCGAAAAAATGGAAATATATGTTGGAAAAAAACGTCAACCGCCGGCTTCACCTCCTCAACAATTAACTTTGTTTTAACCCATATTTCGCATTAGGAAATGCGAAATTTACCAAAATACCAACATATTTGGGCGTTGAGGCTCTCGAAACGCCCAAATATGTGGGCACTTCTCAGTGGGTGGTATAACCTAACCCAGCCTCTTAACATTAGCTAATTAAATTCCTAAGGTTTAATAAGGATTGAATTTCTATATTTTGCATTTGCTAAGAATTTCTTATGAATCTATATTGTTTTTTTTTTTACATTTTGTTTTTGCCGGTATTTTAAATTATTACA
>Ga0208461_1000243_pt1 | contig 53908 bp, 50 predicted proteins | sample AD_JPNTR4_MetaG_FD_184448 | JGI IMG/M metagenome (GOLD analysis project Ga0208461, IMG submission 184448) | Active sludge microbial communities of municipal wastewater-treating anaerobic digesters from Japan - AD_JPNTR4_MetaG (SPAdes) (version 2) | ecosystem: Engineered > Bioreactor > Anaerobic...
CCACTCCTCGCGCCGCGCCTCGCGCGCGCCCTCTGTCTTTTCCTGTTCCATGTCCCGTTATTCCTTTCGCGGGACATGATGCCTCAGCCGCTGCAAATCCGGTAGACGTGTTTCGCCGGACACTTACCGCCTTACGGATGCTTTACGCGCAATGGAACCTGTTCGGTGATGGCCCGGACAGCCTCGGAGCCGATTATCAGTATGGTTGGTACATCGAACCTTCTTACCGCCTGATGTCCCAAGTCGGCCTGTTCGCACGTTATAACGAATGGGACAACCGTGCGGGAAGCGGATCCGGCCCTAGCGGGAAACGGCAACTTGACCTCGGGATAAACTGATCCCCACACGAGCAGGTGATCGTCAAAGCGGATTTCCAGATACAGGACAATGAGAATGATCAAAACCAAAACGGCGTAAATCTGGGAATCGGATATGAATTTTAGACGTATGCGTGTTTGTTTCCGCTTGCCGCTCTTCGTCGGCACTTGCGGACTTCTCGCCGCGGCGGAACCCTCAGCGAAACCACCTGACTTTATCGTGAGGACGTTCGGCGACCCGCCGGATGCCGCCAAGCTGACATTCGCGGGGACGTTGGCCCCGCGCGTGTCACAAATACTCGGCCACCCGTATCCGCAACAAGAGATCCCGTACTGGGCCGCAACGAATGTGACCGCATGGATTCTCCATTCCCGGGCGAAATCCGGCCGTATCACCGCCGGTTTCGTCATCCGGGACGGGAAAGTGTCCGTATGTGAAGTGCAGGCCTACACCGAAAGCCGAGGGCGCGAAATACGTGCGCGGCGTTTCTTGAAACAGTTGCTCGGCGCATCACTCCGTGAGGGAGATCTTGACCGGAATGTGGATGGCATCACGGGCGCCACTCTCTCCGTGAACGCCATCCGCAACCTGACCCGTCTCGCGCTGACGCTTGATGCCGCGGTGCGAGAGAGGTAAGCGGCGGACGGCGCAAAGCCACCTCACCGGCCAGAAGACCGGGGATGGGGCGCGACTCATTCGGGGGCATTTCTTGTGCTAGACGCGTCACTTGGCGCTGGCGGCAAACCGGCTTTGTAGAGACGTTCCGCCAGTGCGTATCCGACGGACACGGCACAGCAGATCAGCAGCGGTAACGCCGAACGCAGATAACCGAACAGATCAAAGATCAGGTTGTTCCAAAGCGCCACGCCGCCAAAACCAGCCGCCAGCACACTCAAAAAAATGCCAGCATACGGCACACGGAACTTGATCAGCACCTGGTAAAGGCCAGCGACGCAGACGAAAAAGGGCGTGGACACCCAAGAGATGCTCAGGCCTAATCCCGCGATGGTCTTCAGAAACTCCCAGCGTTGTGGGCCAGTCATCAACAGCGGGAAAAAATAGGCCGACACGAACACCTGCGGCACCAGCAGCGTCAACAGCACGATCCGGCCGACCACCTGCCATCCTGCCTTCATGATTCCCCTCCGTATCCGAAGACATCCCTGAAGGAGATTTCGACCTGCCGCTTCACGCTGGCCATATCCGGCGCCTCGCCCAGCAACAGAGCCAATGACGTGACGCCGGCATCCTGCAACCCGCACGCCACAATGCCGTTGTAGTCCGTCATGCGGGGCGACACGTTCAACGCGAAGCCGTGCATCGTCACTTGGCGCGAAACACGGATCCCCAGCGCCGCGAGCTTGGCATTGCCGACCCACACGCCGCGGTTCCGCTTGTCGCGGCCGGCCACGACCCCGAACGCCGCCACAGCGCGGATCAGCGTCTCCTCCAGCGCGTCGATGTACGCCAGCACCCGCAGCCCGGCTTCTCCCAGATGCAAGATCGGGTATCCCACCAACTGACCCGGGCCGTGATAGGTGACATCGCCCCCGCGCGTGGTCACCACCCGTTCGACACCGATCTCACGCAGGTGCTCCTCGGAATAAAGCACGTGCGACTCGGCGGCAGAACGGCCGAGCGTATAGACCGGACGGTGTTCCAGCAGCATCAGGGTATCCGGACACTCACCCGCCGCCCGTTGCGCGTGCACCCGTTCCTGCAGGGAGAGCACTTCGCGATAAGCGGCATCGCGCCCCAAGTCCCAGACCCTCAGCGTCTGCACAGCGGCCCCCGTTAGCGGTCAAAACACAAAAGCCGGTCCCCTCACGAATGTGCGGCGACCGGTCAACGAAACAACAGCGAGCGCAAACGCCTTACGCCATTTTGGCGAGACTGAGCGCCAAGCGCGACTTCTTGCGGTTGGCGTTGTTCTTCGGCAACACGCCCTTCTTGGCGGCCTTGTCCAGCTTCGAGGAGTACTCGGAATACCGCTTCTGCGCCTCTTCCTTGTTCCCCGCGCTGATCGCGTCCAGCACCTTTTTCCGGGCCGTCAATACGCCGCTCTTCACCGACCGGTTGCGCAGGCGGTTCGCACTTGCCTGCTTGGCACGCTTGACTGCACTCTTGATATTCGCCATGAAACGTTGCTCCTTAATCCACTTCCACGAAACACATGAAAGTAGGACATAATAGCGGATCTGGGCTAACGGTCAACCCGGAACCGATAAAAAAAATCAGGCCCCCAGCGCGGCTTCGAGAGCCGACACCAGCGCATCCCCCCGCTGCAAGCCCACAAACTGCTGCACGACCTGCCCGTCCTTGAAGATGAACAGTGCCGGAATGCCCTTGACGCCGTAGCGCACCGCAAGTTCCTTGGCGTCATCCACATTCACCTTGCAGATCTTGGCCCTACCGTTCATCGTGGGAACCACCTGCTGTTCAAGAATCGGCGTCTGCATTTTGCACGGCCCGCACCACGGTGCCCAGAAATCGACCAGCGTGACCCCGCTGCTCACGGTTTTGTCAAAAGTCTCCACGGTCAAATCAATCAGATGCTCAGACATCGTTTCCTCCTTATGAAAGCCGCATCATATCCCGAATCCCCCCCCCAATGCAATCCCTTCAACACCCCTGGATACCGCACGCCTGCATCGCGGCCAACAGATGCGCGCGCGCGTCCCGATAATCTTTCGGGCCGACGTATTCGAGAATCAGCGGGGCCTGCGGCGTATGCTTGGCCGCCAGGGCCACCAAGCGCTTGTAGTCGATGTCGCCTTTGCCGGCCGCGACACCACGGCTGGTGTGGTATTTGCGGTCTTTGGCATGCAGGCAATCGATCCAAGGCGCGAGCTGCGAAAACATCTCATCAAGGTCGTTGAGTTCGATCAGATTGGCCGGGTCAAGCAACACGCGCAGGCGCGGCGAGTTCAGCTCTTCGACGAACAGCCGCACCCGTTTGGCGCTCGCGAAAAAGCTCTGGAAATAGGGCTCGAACAGCACCCTGGCATCGTGCTTGGCCGCCAACTCGTCCAATTTGCGGGCGGTCGCGATCATGCGCGGCCAGACAGCGTCCTGAAACTCCAGCGGGATGCGCGGCGCGGGAACTTGATGGTCATCATAATGGCCGGCTTCCGTGATAAAGGTGCGCACCCCCATGTGACCGCCGATTTCCATCATCGCTTCAAAATAGGCCAGGTTGGCGTTCAGCTCGCCGTCGTCGGGATGCATCAGATTGGTGTAGACGCCGATGCTGTGGATCGAGAGTCCGGCAGCGCGATAGGTTTGAGCGATCGCCTTGCAACGCTCAGGGGTGAGACCGGCAAGATCGGACCGGCTGTTGTACTTCCAGTACGCGCTGTCGGTCTGCGTGAGAAAAAGCTGAATGGTGTTAAAACCGGCGGACGCCAGCTCAGCGGCAAGGGCAGCGTTGGTGTGCCCCCCGAACCCGAGCGTCGATATGCCCACGGTCAGCTTGTTCGATGCGGCCGGCGCGTCGGCACGGGTAGACTGTAACGCGACGCCACCTAAACCGCAGAGCACCGGAACCCCGGACAAGGCTTGGAGCGTCTGACGGCGCGAGATCATGCGGTTCATGCGACAACACTCCTTTCTGGCGCGGCAACGCACCCGGATTCATTGTGTACACGCATGGTACCATTCACATCTGCGCGGGAAAAGTCTAATTTTCTCGCCCGTGACACAGAGCCGTTTTTCATGCTATAGTCATTGTCCATCCATGAGTAAGAGACCGACACAATTTGATTTCTGGTTTGCCGTCAACAACACGGAGATCGTGATGCCGCCCAAGCGTCATCTCGAGACCTTCGGCAACACCATCATCAACTACTACCTTGTGAGTGAGTTGATGGACGCGGTGGGGAAAATCTGTGTCCGCGAGGGACGCATGCAGGCGTTGCGCCCCCAGATCATCACGCCCTCCGCCTACTCATCGACACTGCTCGAGGGATTTGGCGAACAGGCGCGGCAATATCTGGAGTGGCTCAAGGCGCATGAGGATTCGGTGCGCATCCTGCGCTACGGCTACACCCTCAAGCAGGAAGCCTTCAGCGAGCAGGTGCTGACCGATTCGCTCGAGGCCGTGCTGGAGCGCGTGGCGCGTGAGGCCGCGGCCAAGAACGATCCCTTCGCCGCTGTCGTCAAAGGCGTGGACGATCCTTGGGATGTTTGTCTGGTGCGCCTCTTCTGGACCGTGATCCAAAACTCCGCGCAGGCCAATATCCGGGAGCTGAACGAACGCCGCTTTTTTGAAATGCAGGACGGCCTGCCGGTCGGCCTGCGCGAGGAGATCGAGAGAGGTTTTCAAGCCGCCGCCAAAGACGCGAGCATGATCAAACCGCTCGGCAAGTTGTTGCACGATCACGGCGTTTTTGAGCGTTATCAAGACAGATTCTTCGAACTTATCCAAAAACGTTGAAACCGCTATGACCATTACAGAAAAAATCCTGGCGCGCGAATCGGGCGCCTCTCTGGTTTCTCCCGGTGACAACATCTGGGTCAACGCCGGTATCCTTCTGACGCACGACGTCTGCGGGCCCGGCACGATCGGCATTTTCAAACGCGAATTCGGTGCGGACGCCCCAGTTTTCGACCGCGAAAAGATCGTGATCCTGCCGGACCACTATATCTTCACGGCCGATGAAAAGGCGCACCGCAACGTGGATACGCTGCGGGCCTTTGTCAAAGAGCAGGGGCTCCCCTATTTCTACGATCCCGGCACCGACAGCTATTGCGGCGTCTGCCATGTGGCCCTGCCCGAGCTTGGCCACGTGCTTCCGGGCTCGACGATCTTCGGCACCGACTCGCACACCTGCACGCACGGCGCCCTGGGGGCCTTTGCGACCGGCATCGGCAACACCGACGCCGGCTTCATCATGGGCACCGGCAAACTGCTGGTCAAGGTGCCGCCCACGCTGCGCTTTGTGTTGGACGGCGCCATGCCCGCCTACCTGTCGGCCAAAGACTTGATCCTGCACATCATCGGTGACATCGGCGTGGACGGCGCCACATATTGCGCGATGGAATTCACCGGCACGGCCATTGATGCGCTGAGCATCGAGGAGCGCTGCACGATCTGCAACATGGCGGTCGAGGCCGGCGCCAAAAACGGCATCATCGCGCCCGACGCCAAGACCTTTGCCTATGTGAAAGCCCGCACGGCCAAGCCGTTCGAGCCGCTTTACAGCGACCCCGGCGCGAAGGTTCAGGCCGAATACCGCTATGACGTCTCGAAGCTCGATCCGGTCGTGGCCCGGCCGCACCTGCCTGACAACAAGGCGCTGGCACGCGCCTGCAGCGATGTGAAGGTGGACCAGGTCTACATCGGCTCCTGCACCGGCGGCAAGCTGGAGGACTTCGTCATGGCGGCGCAAATCATGAAGGGCCGTCGAGTCGCGATCCGGACGTTACTCGTGCCGGCCACGCGCCAGGTCGAAAAGGGACTCGATGAAACAAAGATCGACGGGCAGAGTCTGCGGCAGATCTTCGAAGCGGCCGGCGTCGAGCCGATCGCGCCGCCCTCCTGCGCGGCCTGCCTGGGCGGACCGATCGACACCTTCGGCCGGACCCACGGCAAGGAGGTCGTGGTCAGCACGACGAACCGTAACTTCATCGGCCGCATGGGCTCTAAGGATTCGCAGATCTACCTGGCCTCGCCCTACACGGCCGCCGCCAGCGCCCTCACCGGCCACATCACCGACCCGCGCGACATCGCCTCATGCCGCTGCTGACAGCCCGTACCATCAGGAGAGACATCCCATGCCTAAAGACACCGTTATCCGCGGACCGGTCTACGTGCTCGAAGACAACATCGATACAGACCTGCTGATCCCGGCGTGCTATCTGAACCTCGTGCCCACGATCCCGGAGGAGTACCGTAAACTCGGCTCCTACGCGCTCGCGGGGCTGCCCGACACCTTCCCCAAATTCGCCTCGAACCCGGACGGCACCTCGCCCTATCCGATCGTCATCGGCGGACGCAACTTCGGTTGCGGCTCTTCGCGTGAGCACGCGCCGATCGCGCTCGGTGCCGCCGGCGCCAAGGCGGTTGTGGCCGAAAGCTACGCGCGCATCTTTTTCCGCAACTCGGTGGCCACCGGCGAGATCTTCCCGCTGGAGTCGCAGACGCGCCTGTGCGGCGAGTTCAAGACCGGCGACGAGGCGGAGGTCGACATCGAGAAAAACACCATCACCCGTCTGTCGGATGGCAAGGTTTTCGCGTTGAAACCGATCGGCGCGGTCGCGCCGGTCATCGCGGCCGGCGGCATGTTCGCCTACGCCCGCGAGATCGGGATGATCAAGCAATGAGCACACGAACCACCCGCGTCATCGCGATCGCCAATCAGAAGGGCGGCGTGGGAAAGACCACCACCGTGGTCAATCTCGCCGCGGCCCTGGCGGAGTTGAAAAAGACCGTTCTGGTCATTGACCTTGACCCGCAGGCCAACGCCACCAGCGGACTCGGATTGCCGCGGCAGCCGGGCGTCAGCCTGTATCCGGTGCTGACTGGTGCGGCGGATGTCGCCGACATCATCCAGGCCACACCGTACGAGGGCATCAACATCATTCCGGCCGAGCTTGACCTGGCCGGCGCGGAAATTGAGATCGCGCGTCAGGACAACCATTTGTCCGTCGTCCGCAACGTGCTCGACCGCGTGCTCACCGCCGGTGTCTTTGATTACGTGCTGATGGACTGCCCGCCCTCGCTCGGCATCCTGATGACCTCCTCGCTCGCCGCGGCCGACGGTATCGTGGTCACCATGCAATGCGAATACTACGCCATGGAGGGTTTGAGCGTGATCACCTCGCTGATTGATCAGCTTCGCACCAACGGCGTCAACCCTGATCTGCAGCTTGAGGGGATCTTGATGACGATGTTTGACGGGCGCACGCGCTTAGCCGCCGATGTCGTGGCAGAGGTGCGCTCGCACTTTGGCGAGAGGGTCTACGACACCGTCATCCCGCGCAACGTGCGCATCAGCGAGGCCCCCAGCTTCGGCCAGCCGGTTGTCTTCTACGATCCGTCCAGCCGCGGCGCGGAAGCCTACCGCGCCTTTGCTGCGGAGTTCGCGCGCCGCACTGCGCCGACCGCACGTCATGCGGCTGAACAGGCGTAGTACGCTATTCGCGCGCATTCAGGACCGCATCTTCTGCAGGCTGCCGGTGAGTGCGAAGAGCACGTTTTCTTCGGTGATGATCCCTAAGACCGTATCGCCGTCGCGCTCGCGCACCAGCGCCATCGGATGACGGTGCTTACGCATCAGCGGAAGCACATCGTCCGCGCATTCGTCGGCGTTCACGAAAAAGGGTTCTTCCATGCAGTCTTTTGCCCGCAAAGCATCTGGATCTGGACTGTTTTCCAGTACCGTCGCCACATTCAGCACACCGACGCACCGAGTCCCCGCCTCGCTAAAAACCGGCAGCCGCACATGTCCGGAATCGCGGACCGCCTGAAAACAATCGCGCAACGGCGTCGTCTCGCACGTCTTTGTCACGCGACTTAACGGCGTCATGATCTGTGCGGCGGTCTGCGCATGCAACGTCAGCACGCGGTTGATCATCAGCCGCTCAAACGCGGTGATGCGCGATCCGTCCTTCGCGTCGCTGACCACATTCTGGATATACTCACGAGTCATCAGGAGGCGCTGAGTCGCCCCTTTGCGTGTATCCGGCACCAGCCAGCGCGTCAAAAAGAGAATCGCGGTCGCCAACGGGGCCAACACGCGGTCCACCAGATAAAAGGCGCGGGCCATCAGCAACGTCCGCCGCAGTGGACGCGTCGCAAAGAACAGCTTGGGCAAATATTCACAGAAACACAGCATCAGGATCGCCGCGCCCCCCGCCCATACCGCTTGAAAGATCCTTTGGCCCGGGAAACAGATATTTGCCAGACTGGCCGACAGCGTGGATATCATGACGTTCACCAGGTTGTTCCCGACCAACAGCGAGGCCAGACTGCGCTGCATGTTCCCAAGACACCCGTGCACAATCTGTGCTGATTTGACCCCGGCGCGGACCAGATGCATGAGCCTCGCGTGGTTGAGCGACAGCAAACCGGTCTCTGTCCCCGAAAAAAAAGCGGAAGCACAGACACCGAAAACGATCCCGACGATATGGAGTTCAACTTTCACAGTTCTTCCCCGTCGTCGGGCCCTTCCAACATATCGTCGTTCACCACTTGTTCGAGCGCGTCTTCGTCCGGACGCTCCAGCACTTCAAGCTGAACGGCCTCAATCCGCTGTTTGCGCATACGGCGAACCGTCACACGGCACCCTTGTGCAACCACGCACTGTCCCGTCTTCAGCAGACGCCCCGCGTGGAACGTCACCCAGCCCGCAATGCGGTCCGCGTCGTCCGCCTCAAGCTGGAGATCCAGCTCGTGGTTCACCTCTTCCAAGCTCACGGTGCCCTCCAGCAGCCACACATCCGGGCCGACACGACGGATCGGCGAGTCATCCTCTTCCTTGGCCGACGTTACAGGGTCTGTGATCAACTCCAGAATATCCCCGCGCGTGATCAAACCGGCCGTGCCGCCGTATTCATCCAACACGCACGCGATGTGTTTGCCGCTCCGCTGGAAGGTGACGAGCAGATCGTCGAGCGAGACATTCTCCGGCACGAAAAGCGCTTGGCGCGTGGCTTTCCTGACGTCATGCGCGGGATCGAGCAAAAATTGAACCGTATCCAGAAATCCCTCGATCGCATCGGGAGTGCGCACATAGACCGGCAGGTAGCGATGCCCCGCCCCGCGCGCGATCGCCACCTGCTGTTCGACCGGCGTGTCCAGATCGATACCGACCATATCCACGCGCGGCGTCATCTCGTCACTCGCTTTGAGTTCAGACAGACGGAGAATGCCATCGACCATCGAGGCCTCTTCCTCGTCGATCACACCCTGTTCTTCTCCGACTTCGACCACTGTGAGTAATTCGTCGTTAGAAAGCGCGCGCCGCTCGCGGCGCAGCGATTTTTTGAAAATGCGCGAAGCGGAGGTCAACACAACATTGAAGGGGCGCAGCAACCAGAGCCAGAACAGCAGCAACTGACTGCACAACGGTGCCAGACGTTCCGCGTGGATAACGGCGATACGTTTCGGCGTCACCTCGCCAAACAGCAGGAGGCTCACGGTCATGAGCGGGATGGCGACCACCTCGCCCCAGTGCGGAATCATGGCTTTCACCAGGATATAGCCGACACTGGCGATCGCGAAATTGACCAAGGAGTTACCGACCAGCAATGTGGAAAGAATCAGCGCAGGATCGGCCAGCAGCGTCTCCAGCCGCCGTCCCGCCGCCGCATGCCGGTTACGAATGCGCTGGACCTGAATTGGAGACAGGGAGAACAGGACTGTCTCACACCCTGAAAAAAAGGCTGAAAGAGCAAACAGCATCAAGAGAATGACACTGCCGCCCCACATGAAGAAAGGGTTCATGGTTTGGAAACGTCATCCACGAACAGCTTGGTCCGATGCCCGCTGTTAAGGGTCTCGATCTCCATATCGCGAATCATCCAACGGTCGTCCATTTTCTTGACGCGCTGCACCCACATCTTCCGCACGGCATCACCTTGCGGACCGAGCTGCTCCACCTGCATCAGGCAGCGTAACTGACGATCCACCCAGATGCGCACGGCCGAACACCCCGGAATGGGGCTCGGCGGCACCGCCACCAGGATATCGCAGTCACGACCGTTGTGGCTTTCGCCGCGCGGCTTGTCATCAAACCGCACGTCCTTCCACCAGAGGAAATCCAGCGTCAGATCCATCCACGTCATGTCGGTGCCCCGGATACGCCCGGCATACGAGGGCGCCTCCACAGGCTTCTGCTCCGGCCCGTCAAACAGCTTGATCTGCGCCGGTTTCCCCTCCGGTCGCGTCAGCATCGCGCGCTGGACGAGTCCCGTGCCCTTTGGATCCAGCAGCAGCACCTCGGCGGACGGCGGACGCGCCCCCCACGCCATCATGAGGTTGAACGGCTGCTCCATCAGCACGATGCCCCGCAGCTTGCGGACGGTCAAAGTCCCCTTCAGCAAGAGCGGCTCTGTCGGGATCAGCCGCGTGCAGGCGTTCAAGATTTCCGCCGCCGTCAGGTTTTCTTCAACGACGGCCTGTTCGGAGGCAGGACGATCCCCAACCGCCGCACGCGCGGCCAACACCGGCAGCGCCACACCGATCACCATGAGATTCAACGAAGTTTTCAAACTCACCTCAACGCGCCCACGTCATCATACTGCGCTTTGGTTGCAGTTTATACCATAACGCACGCAAGGTCGCAAGAAGCGCGGCCCAAATTGCGTTGCTCTTGGGCTCGACTCATCCGACGGAAATCGCTATCATCGTTGCCCAATCGCGTGCATTGTCCCGATGAGGAGTAGTCTCGTTTTCTCGCGACATGCGTTGCGGCCCGAAAGGTCAGGTTCATATTCTATGCGGCGTCAAGACATCGAAAAGGTGCTCATCATTGGTTCAGGCCCCATTATCATCGGTCAAGCCTGTGAATTTGATTATTCCGGAACCCAAGCTTGTAAAGCCCTGCGCGCCTGCGGCTACAAGGTGGTTCTCGTCAACTCCAACCCTGCCACGATCATGACTGATCCGGTCATGGCGGATGCCACCTACATCGAGCCGCTCAATGTTGAACGCCTCGAACAGATCATTGCCAAGGAGCGCCCGGACGCCCTGCTGCCGAACCTCGGCGGACAGTCAGGACTGAACCTGTCGCAGGAGTTGGCTAAGAAAGGCGTGCTGGACAAGTACGGCGTGAAAGTCATCGGCGTGAACCTGGACGCCATCGAGCGCGGCGAAGACCGCCAGATTTTCAAAGACACCATGACCCGTCTGGGCATCGAAATGCCCAAGAGCGAGATCACCTACTCCGTCGCGCACGCCGAGCAGATCGCGGCGGCGCTCGGCTATCCCGTGGTGGTGCGTCCGGCGTACACCATGGGCGGCACCGGCGGCGGACTGGTCTACAACGTCGAGGAGTTACGCACCATCGTCCAGCGCGGTTTGGAAGCCTCATTGACCCATCAGTGCCTGATCGAAGAGTCCGTCCTCGGCTGGGAAGAGCTTGAGGTCGAGGTGGTCCGCGACGCGAAGAACCAGATGATCGCGATCTGCTTCATCGAGAACATCGACCCGATGGGCGTGCACACCGGCGACTCCTTCTGCTCGGCGCCGATGCTGACCATCGACGTCGCCGTGCAGAACCGCCTGAAAGAGTATGCCTTCCGCATTGTTGAATCGATCGGCGTGATCGGCGGCACCAACGTGCAGTTTGCGCATGACCCCAAGAGCGGCCGCATCGTCATCATCGAGATCAACCCGCGCACCTCGCGTTCGTCCGCCTTGGCTTCCAAGGCGACCGGCTTCCCGATCGCGATGATCTCCGCCCAGCTTGCGAGCGGCATGACGCTCGACGAGATCCCCTACTGGCGCGACGGAACGCTGGAGAAATACACACCGTCGGGCGACTATATCGTGATCAAGTTCGCGCGCTGGGCTTTCGAGAAGTTCCGCGGCGTGCAGGACAAACTTGGCACGCAGATGAAGGCGGTCGGCGAGGTCATGTCGATCGGCAAGACCTACAAGGAGACCTTCCAGAAAGCGATCCGGGCACTGGAAAACGGGCGGCACGGACTCGGCTTTGCCAAGGATTTCAACCGCAAGTCGCTGGCTGAACTGCTGGACATGCTGCGCGACGCTACCAGCGAGCGCCAGTTCATCATGTACGAGGCGATCCGCAAGGGTGCCACCAACGAGCAGTTGTTCGATCTGACCCACATCAAGCACTGGTTCATCCAGCAGATGCGCGAGCTGGTCGAGCTGGAAGAGAAACTGTTGCAGTACAAGGGGGCCATGCCGCCAGACGACCTGCTGGTACAGGCGAAGCGCGACGGCTTCTCCGACAAGTATCTGGCCAAAATCCTCGGCATCAAGGAAAAGAACATCCGTTTGCGCCGTACGGCACTGGGCGTGACCGAGACCTGGCATTCCGTGCCGGTCAGCGGTGTTGAGAACGCTTACTATTACTATTCGTCGTACAACGGCAAGCAGGATGAAGTGCCGGTCACCCAGAATGCCAAGAAGGTCATGATCTTAGGCGGCGGGCCCAACCGTATTGGCCAAGGCATTGAGTTCGATTATTGTTGCGTCCACGCCGCCTTCGCAATGCGCGAGGCCGGTTATGAGACCATCATGGTCAACTGCAATCCCGAGACGGTCTCCACCGACTATGACACCTCCGACAAGCTGTACTTCGAGCCCGTCACGCTCGAAGACGTGCTGCAGATTTACGAGCGCGAGAAGCCGGAGGGGGTGATCGTGCAGTTCGGCGGCCAGACGCCGCTGAATATCGCGCGCGAGCTGGCCGATGCCGGCGTCAAGATTCTGGGCACCAGCATCGACTCCATCGACATCGCTGAAGACCGCGACCTGTTCCGTCACATGATGGAACGTCTGGAGATCCCGATGCCAGAATCAGGCATGGCGTCAGACATCGACGAAGCGGTCAAGATCGCGAACGCCATCGGCTATCCGCTGATGATCCGCCCCTCCTTCGTGTTGGGTGGGCGCGGCATGGAGGTGATTTTCGACGAGCAGATGCTGCGCGAGTATGTCGCCAAGGCGGTAGGCGTCACGCCGGACCGTCCGTTGCTGCTCGACCGCTTCCTGCAGGAGGCGCTGGAGTGTGAGGCCGACGCCCTGTCCGACGGCGAAGATGTTTACATTCCGGCAGTGATGGAGCACATCGAACTGGCCGGCGTGCACTCCGGCGATTCCGCCTGTGTCATCCCGCCGATCTCGATTTCGGAGAAGCATCTCGACACGATCCTGGCCTACACGCGCAAGATCGCCCAGGAACTGCATGTGGTCGGTCTGATGAACATGCAGTACGCGATCGAGAAAGACAAGGTGTATGTGCTGGAGGCGAACCCGCGTGCCTCACGTACTGTGCCGTTGGTCTCTAAAGTGTGTAACACGCAGATGGCCCGCATCGCCACACGGCTGATGCTGGGGACCAAGATCAGCGAACTGGGACTCGCCCCCAAGGTCATCCCGCATTACGGGGCGAAAGAGGCGGTCTTCCCGTTTGACAAGTTCCCGGAGGTCGATCCGGTGCTCGGGCCCGAGATGCGCTCGACCGGCGAAGTGCTCGGCCTGGCATCCACCTTTGGACTGGCCTACTACAAGTCGCAGGAAGCCGCCAACGCCCAATTGCCGACCGAGGAAGGGACGGTGCTCATCAGCCTTTCGGAAAAAACGCCCGCCGCCGCCAAAGCGGCTAAGGAGTTCGTCAAACTGGGCTTTAAACTGGTCGGTACAGAGGGCACGATCCGCTGGCTGGCCGAACACGGCATCGCGGGTGAGGTGATCCACAAGATCAACGAAGGGCGCCCCAACGTGCTCGACGCCATCGTCAATCGCCAGGTCGGCCTCGTGATCAACACGCCGTCTGGACGCCGTGATGCGCGAGCTGACGACGCCTCGATCCGCAAGGCGGCGCTGAAGTACAAGGTGCCGTACCTGACGACCGTCGCTGCGGCTGTGGCCAGCGCTCAAGGGATCCGCGCCGCACGCGACAGCGCCGGCGGCGTAAAATCGATCCAAGCCTATCATGCCGATATCCGATAGAAACCATGAAGGGAGATCATGACGACGGGTTCTTCCCCGCGTGTGACGGGCTTATTGCTGTTGTTTGTCCTTGCTTCCTCCGCCGTGCGCGGTGACGCCCCCGGCGGAGCGATCACGTGGCGCTCCCTGCAACATGTCCAGCGCACGCTGGGAGTCACCCGTCATTTGTGGGACGGCGAGACGATCTGTTTTTCCAACAGCCAAAACGTGATCCGGTTTTATCCCGGGCGCCGTAAAGCCGACGTGAACGGCACCGTTGTCTGGCTCAATGCACCGGTTGAAGGCTCCAGTACCAACAGTAGTTGGCGCTGGGCTGCCGTGGATCTCGACCTGCTGCAGTTGGCCGTTCTGCAGAAACCCTCACGTGACAAACCAAAACCGCTGCGCGTGCTGCTTGACCCCGGCCATGGCGGTGTCGATGAGGGTGCGCGGTGTCCCGATCCCCTGGTGAAGGAAAAAGACCTGACCTTGGCGCTCGCCAAACGTATCGGCGCGCAGTTGAAAGAGGCGGGCCTGCATGTGGACTACACCCGGACGCGCGACGTCACGCTCACGCTTGGTGCCCGTACTCGGCTCGCACGCAGCAAAAAGGCGGATCTTTTCATCAGCATCCACGCCAACCACGCCAGCAACCCTGAGGCATGCGGCGTGGAAACCTACGTGTTGCCGCCGTGCGGTTATCCCGGCACCGCCGATGGTTCACGCGTCTGCGGCTGGCAAATCGGCAACCGCAACGATTTTCACAACACGCTACTGGGATTCTCGATCCATCGCCATTTGGCGTCAATACCGGAAACGTTTGACCGCGGCCTCAAACGGCAGTCTTTTTTCGTGCTGCGCGAGACCAGTTGTCCGGCCGTTCTGTTGGAGTTCGGCTTTCTCTCGAACACCAACGAAACCCGTCGCATGCTGCGCGACGCTTGGCAGTCCCAAAGTTGCGCGGCGGTGGTCGATGGCGTTTTGGCCTATGCGCGCAACGTGAAGACATTGGATCGTACGGTGGCGGAAAAGCGCACGCGCGATGCGGAAAACAATGAACGTTGGCGTAAGCATCTCGCGGCGCAGGCCGCCCGTGCCGCAGCCGAAGCAGAAGCCCAGACGAACCGCCAACGGGCCGTCGTCGCGCCTTCGGCCGTATCTCTGCCGGCCGCCACCCGCACAGCGCTGACCAATGCGGTGGCATCGGCCTCCCCCACCCTTCAACCACAGGGTACCAACACAGCGCCGATCCAGATAGACGCTCTGCTGGAGTTTTACACACCCGACAAGGTACAGTAAGTCATGCAAAACCAACACGATCCAGCCCCTTCCCAAGTTTCGACGCCCGCCTCAAGACGGGCGGTGCTCAACACCGTTTTGCTTGCCGGCGCAACCTTTCTGATCCCGGTGCTGATGGGCGTGCTTTTTGTGATGGCCTCCCACCGTCTTTTTCCCCGTCCAGCCACGCCGGCCGATGAAGCTGACGCCCTGTTGACCAACCGGCTCTACGACGGCAGCGTCACCCAAACCGTTCAACTTGCAAAGCTGCGGCGGGAGTTCCGCGAGGCCGGTTTGGCGACTGACGAAGTGGACATCAGGCTCTGGGCGGCGCGTGCGCTGGAGCCAGAGGTGCTCTTTTGCGTACAGCCCCCCGAACCAGCCAAACGATGGAACTGGCACCTTTCACAAGACGGACTTTTCGTCCTGGCGGTCTCCATGGAAATTGACCGTTTTGATCGGCGTGCCGTCGGCCTCTTTGATCTGGTCAGGGGGGAATGGGCCTGGACCAACTCGTTGCCGTGGCCCGACACCCATGAGGCCCCGTATATCTTCAAACGCCATCTCGTCGTTCGTTTCGTGAGAAATGCAGCCCGTTTCGCGCTGGAAGTCGATCCCCGCGGTACGATCTTGAATATTGACAGACTGGAGACCGGAACTTTCGACGTTCCGCCTCCTGTGTCGGCGATCCCGAACATCGCGGGGCAACCCGTCGCCATGCGGCATGGCCTTTATTTCGCGACCGATCCTCAAACCGGGGCGCTGACCGGTTATGCGCCAACACGGTTACCCGGCTTGCGCGATGCCGGGCCGTATCATGCAGGTACCGTTTTTTCAGGAAACGGGATGTTGCTGTTTCGCGCGGCTGAAGGCCGTGTGACCGTTTCGGACGGCCTGACGGATGTACTCCTGCAAACGTTCAAAGCTTGGCCGCACACCGCCAATACGACGGTCACCGGTGTGCAGGCGACGGGTGACGGTTCCGGACTTACGGTTTACCTCCGAACCGAGTTCGAGGGTGTGCCGCCGATCCGTCGCGAATGGAGCGTGACCATCGATGTCTACGCGGGATCTGTCACACCCAATTTGAGCGCCGACACGCTTTTTGCCAAACCGGATGCGACCGAGACCCGCCGCGCCGTCACCCCTGACGGCCGTTGGGTGCTGGCTGTCGACGCGGCCAACATGCTGACGGTGAGCCCGACGGGAGCCCCCGACCTGCCGTCCGTCAGCATCCCGCTGGACTGGGGCGGCATCCGAGAGCCCATCCGCCACATCGCCTTTTTGGAACAAGGCAGGCATCTGCTGATGCGCAGCGGCACCCATCAGTGGCTGCTTGACTTCAAAATGGCCCGCGCCTATGGCGGCTTGAAGGCCCGTATCGCCACCAGCAGCCGTACCATCCCGCCGGAAGCGTACCAGGTGCCGCCCGAAAAGGCTGAGCCTGGAGCCCTTCTTGCCCTCTCGGATGAGGGGTACGGCGAACAGGCCTATTTCGATCCGGATGATCTGGCGCGCCGTTTTGATCCCGATGCTATTGCCCCCTCCTACTTAGCTCTGCGCGCCGAATTCTGTGTCGCGAATCAGGCGTGGGGATATGCCGCCGGCATGCTTGAAGAGATGGCGCGCCTGCAGGAGTATGATCCGCGCGCCCCGCGCGTCAACCCGTTGCTGGCCGCGCGTTGCCAGCTATTGGCTGGACAGCCGCACAAGGCACGTGCAACTTGCCGCGATGCGTTGCGCCTGTATCTCACGCGCCCCGACGCCATGCCGCGCATGATTCGCTACCATCTGCAGGGGCTGCTCTTCGCGGAATGACGAACAAGCCCTGTTGGCGAAAGTGCGGTATAACCGGTTGATTGATCTTTCCCTCGGCATCACCGCACACTCCGCCAGTGCCATTTCGGACGCCGACCTCCACCGATACAACGCGGGGGATTGACTAGTAACCTCATCAGGAGTCCCGGCGGTGATCTCGGCGAGACCGACCGATTGCGCACGTTTTTTTGCGAATTACGTTCCTTCCTCTGGAAATAACGGTTGACCGTTTGACGCAAACCGGGTTTACTGGTGCACCATTAAGAAAGGATTCTTGCCATGCAGAAATACGTGTGCAATGTGTGCGGGTATGTGTACGATCCCGAGGTCGGCGATCCGGACAGCGGCATCGCGGCCGGTACGCCGTTCGAGGCGCTTCCGGACGACTGGTGCTGCCCGGAATGCGGCGTCGGCAAAGACCAGTTCTCGCCGGTCTCTTGATCAGTCCGCTATGAGGCCATACTGCTTGGCCTTGTAGCCCACGATCCGTGGCGTGGACTTCAACTGGCGCGCCGTCGCCGCGATGTTGCCCCGGTTGAGTTTCAACGCCTCAGACAGGATCGCCCTTTCGTATTCGCCCACCATGTCGCTCAGCGACACCCCCTCGACCAGCGTCGGCGCAACGGTTTTCGGTGCCTCGTCGGGTTCGCCGGGGAGTTGGATCGATGAAGGCAGCGCCGACGCCCGGATCACCTCATCGTCGGTGAGCAGCACCGCCCGCTCGATGCAGTTCTCCAGTTCGCGCACGTTGCCGGGCCATGTGTGGCGCATCAGCAGATCCACCGCATCGTTTGAAAACTTGGTGACCTTCTTGCCGTTTTGCTCGGCGTACTTGGCCATGAAGTGGTCGGCGAGCAGCAGGATGTCGGCTTTCCGCTTGACCAGCGGCGGGATGTAGATCGGAAAAACGCTGAGGCGATAGTACAGATCCTCACGGAACAGCCGCTGTTCGGCCATCTTCTGAAGGTCGCGGTGCGTGGCCGCGATGATGCGCACATTGACCTTGATGGTCTTCACGCCACCCACGCGCTCAAACTCGCGCTCCTGCAACACGCGCAGCAGCTTGGCCTGGATCGGCAGCGGGATCTCGCCGATCTCGTCCAGCAGGATGGTGCCGCCGTCCGCCAGCTCGAAACGTCCCTTGCGGTCGGTGACCGCGCCGGTGAAGGCACCTTTCACGTGACCGAACAGCTCGCTTTCGATCAGATTCTCCGGTAAGGCCGCACAGTGCACGCGCACAAACGGACCAGAAGCGCGGTCGCTCGCGTAGTGCAACGCATGCGCCACCAGCTCTTTGCCGGTGCCGGTCTCGCCGTGGATCAGCACCGTGGCCTGGCTCTTGGCGACCTGGTAGATCTGGTCGTACACGCCCTGCATCTCGCGCGAATTGCCGACGATGTTGTCAGGATGATAGCGGCGCGTCAGCTCGGCACGGAGTTGCCGGTTCTCCTCCTTGAGCGATTCTTGCTCGGCCAGCACATCACGGCGCAACAGCACGGCGCGCGCCAGCATCGAGGCCACGACCCCGAGAAGCTGCGCGTCCTCCTGCAACTGCGCGTCGGGGGCGTGGGGCCGACAGACGCTCAGAGCCCCCACCACCTCCTGCTTCTCCTTGATCGGCACGCAGATGAAGGCCGTGTCCGCACTGCGTCCGAGCTGCGTGCGGTTGAGGAAGATGCGCGACTCGCTGGTACGCGGGATGATCATCGGCTCGCCCGTGAGCACCACCTTGCCGGTCACGCCCTCACCGAGTTTGTAGCGGCCCAGTTGAGCCTGCATGCGCGTCAACCCGTACGCGGCTTCAATCAGGATGTCGTCGCCTCCCTTGCGCAACAGTGTGATGGTTGCCATACGGAAGCCGAGCGTGGTCGCGAGTGCCTCAAGAACCGGATGCACCACCGAGCGCATGTCGATGCTTTGGTCCACAATCCGGCTGATGTTGTGTAACAGAGCAAGCTCTTGCTGGTGCCTGTCAGGTTGTTCCATATATCCCCACCGCTGCGTTACGCGAAGTGCTGCCCCGTCAACGTTTCGTAGGCCTCGACATATTTCGCGCGCGTTTTGGAGACCACATCGTCCGGCAGTTCCGGAGCGGGCGGCTGGTGGCTAAAGGCGACGCTGTCCAGCCAGTCGCGCACAAACTGCTTGTCGAGACTGGGCGGATTGCTCCCCACGGCATAGCTCTCGCGCGGCCAGAAACGGCTGGAATCGGGCGTCAGCACCTCGTCCGCCAGCACGAGACGCCCCTGTTCGTCCTCGCCGAACTCAAACTTGGTGTCGGCAATGATGACACCGCGCGCCGCCGCGTGGTCGGCCGCCTTCGAGTAGCATTCGACCGAACGCTCGGCCAGCAGGCGCGCTTTGTCGGCCCCCAGCGCCTGCTCCAGTTCGGCGGCGGTCACCGGCCTATCATGCTCGCCCAGCTCCGCCTTGGTGCTCGGGGTGAAAAGCACCGTATCAAGCTTAGACGCATTCTGGTAACCCGCACGCAAGGGTTGGCCGTTGACCGTGCCGGACTTCTGATACTCCTTCCAGCCCGATCCGGTCAGGTAGCCGCGCACAATACATTCAAAAGGAATAATCGAGACCTTCTTGACCAACATCGACCGCCCGCGCAGGTCTTCTTTCACCGCTTGGAGCGCGGCCGGATACTGCTCGACATCTGCCGTGATCATATGGTTCGGCACATCGGCCAGCAAGCCGAACCAGAACACACTCAAGCTGTTCAGAATCCGTCCCTTGTCCGGAATGCCGTTCGGCATGACCACATCAAAAGCGCTGATGCGGTCGGTCGCCACCAGCAGCAGACAGTCGCCCAGATCATACAAATCGCGCACCTTGCCGCGCTTCGGCGCGGGCAGTCCCGGAATGGCACTCTCAAGCAACGCATGGTTCTTGTCGTACTTCATAAACCCTCTCTGTGTGTTTTCTACGTGCAAGAGTGTAGCAAAAAAATCACACCCGTGCCCAGCACACGCACAAAAAAATCGAAAGCCCACAATTTTGTTGCCAGAGGGGAACGATTAGCCAAGGCGATCCGACAAGGCTGTCCGCTGACTCAACGCCCGCGCCAGACCGGCACAAACAGCAACCGGGCGCGGTGCTCATCGCCATTCGCCAGCACACCCCAAAGCACATGCCAGCGATACCGCTGCCTCTCGTCCGAACCGCGACGGTGCCACGAGGCCAATAACGGCAGTTTCCAGCAGGTATAGCCGGCACGCACGTCAGAAGCGTGCGACACGAGCCCCCATGCGGCACCGACCGCATGGCGGTCGGGATTCCATTCTGCCCGCAGCAAGCCAAACGCCAGCGAACCTCTGAAGAAATCCTCGCCGACGTGCACATCAACTGCCCAGCCGCCAAGCACCTCCACACCCGACGAAAAACCGGGATAGCGCGGCAGGCGCAACGGCAACGGCAGACCGCGAACGACCGACGTCACCCAACCGGGGCACTGCGCATGGACGCGCGACCGCCGTGCGGCGGCCATCAGACGATCGCAGTCCGCCGCATCGGCGCAACCCCAGACGATTGTCACGCGCGCGCCGTCGCGCTGCATCGCGACCGGCTCATCTGCGAAATTCTCCTTAAACCGCCGCCGGGCGGCGCGACAGAAGGCACGCGCCATGTCCGGGCGTTCCCACAGGCTCAGCCAGACCGTCTGCACCTCTTCCTGACGCTCGCCTTTCAAAAAGTAGACGTTGTCCCCCATCCATCCCCTTAGAAAACCGTATCGCGATGGCGCGGCAGGGCGGTCGCCATTCAGCCAGAGCGCGATCCCGAGCGCCCCCAAGCGGTTGACCGAGACCCCATGCGTGGCTTCGCGCAACAAGCCGGGATCGGGTTCGAACACGGCGGCGCGGAACCCTGGCAGATAGCGGTGTTCTGGAAACAGGATTTCGGCGGTGGTGGCCGGCACACGATTCGTATAGACGCGATCAATCACGCCCCAGCCCGCGTCGCGCCGCAGGCGGTTACAGAAGACCGTGCCGTCCAGATACGGGCGCAGCAGCGCGGCCGTCAAGAAGGGCGGCGTCCCTTCGAGCTGTTCGAACGCATCCTCCAGATCAACCCGTCCCAAGAGGCTCAGCGCCCAGGCCGCAAAGGGCGAGGCCGAGGTCATCGGCATCCCATAGCCGTCAAGCAGGCCGTCAACGCCGACGAGTACGGCGCTCCCTTCGGAGAAGGCCGTCAAAGCCAGATTGCTGTCCAGATCGCGCGAAGAATCGCGCATCAGGCGTTCCAAATCAAAATGATCGTCTTCGAGCGCGTGGCAGAATTCGTGCACATACACGAAACGCTCCATACCCGGTGCCTTGCGGTTGGCACTTTTGTCATCGGGCGCTTTCGACGGTGGCTCACTGACCGCCACCAGCCGCTTGTTTTCCGGATCGTAATACGCGGCCACCTGATCGGTCATCAGATCAAGAAAAAGCGCCGACAGCAGTGTCTCGCGCGGCAGCAGACGGAACTGGCGCAACAGCAGCTCGGTCGCTTCCAAAAACGCGCGGTTGTCGCTTTTCGCCAGTTCCTTCTCGAACGACGTGCGCATCTGTTCTCGCGTCTCGGTCTCGATCGCGATCTCGCGCCGCAGTGACAAGCCGCGCATGTTGGCTGCCTGCGCCCGGTAACGGGCGATCTCGGAAGCCCCGCCGTCTTTTTCTGCCGGCGGCAACGACGCGCAACCCGCCCCCCACAGCAGTGCGACGAGTATGAGGCACGCTGTTGAGCACAAAGACGCCTGCGGGATGAAGGTGCGCGCTCGACACGGACGCGCAACCGGCAGGGCGGTCTTGCCGAGACCGCCGCGGACGCCTCGGCGAGTCGCCCCTGCCAGACGGGGGTTGGCGTTGACGTCATGCTCGCCAGACCGATTGTTGGGCATGTTGTTGCGGGCGGGACGCCCGCACCGTCTGCTTCTTCCGCAGGACGTGCCCCCATTTTTCATCAGAAACGCATACATTTCGCACATTTTTTCTGCCAATCACCCTCATCCCCAAAACAGGGCTGTCACGCATACGGGCTGACACCTCAGCCTCGATCCGGATGCGGGAAAGGGTGTCTGCATGATAAAGACATGAGTGTCGGCCCGGTTTGAACGCTTATAACCGCCTAGCATTCAAGCTGTTGAAACTCCTAACGCCTAATTCCTAACGCGGGCGAAGCCCGCAACCCAATTCAATCTCACACAAAGGCACAAAGGCCACAAAGGCTTCTTTTAAAACGGCATCCACCTTCGTGCCCTTCGTGGCTTCGTGTGAGAAACAACTTGTTTTTTATTGTGCTTGTCGAGCCGCAAGGCACTAAACCCTAATTCCTCCCTCGTTGGGAAGCAGCTTCAACCAAGTTGAAGCGCGCCCCCGTTACAATTCCTGCTTGATCGCACCGGACAAAATCATAAGAATTCCGCCAATAAACCGCAATGCTCATCGTTTAGCAAGTGGACACAGCCATGCCAGAGCCTGATATCAGCGACGCCGAGCTGCTCCAAGCCTTCACAGAGGGCCACGCGGCGGCTTTTGACAAGCTTGTGGGACGCTACCGGCAGCCGCTGTACACCTGGCTGCTGGGCATGACTGCAAACCGCGCCGATGCCGAGGATCTGTACCAGGAGGTTTGGTTCCGGGTGATCCGCCACGCGGCGCGTTTCAATGACGTGTCGTTCCGGGCATGGCTGTGGAAGATCGCGCGCAACCTGCTGATCGACTTCCGCCGCAAGCGCAAGCCGGACATCAGTCTGGACGCGGTGGCCGACACGGAGGACGAGCCGCTGATCGACCGCCTGGCGGCATCTGGGACAGAGCCGGCACGGCAGGTGGAACTGGATGACATGACGCGGCGCGTGATGCGGGCAGTCGCGACACTGCCCGAAGTGCAGCGCGAGGTCTTTCTGATGCGCGTTCAGGGAGACCTGCCCTTCAACGAGATCGCGGCCACACTGCGCATCCCGCTGAACACCGCGCTGGGACGCATGCACGACGCGATGGGCAAACTGAAGAAGCTGTTGGCAGAGGAGACTTGACCATGAAGACGCAGACGCCTTTTGACGAGATCGCGGCCATTGACCGCGAACTGACCGAACTCGCCCCGCGTGTCCGGCAAGGCTTCCTGTGCCTCGGCGGGCCTTCCGAGCAGGTGGAACAGGCGATCCGAGACGCGGCGCGGCACGCAGCAGCCCGGACACGGCCGGCATGGCCGCGGTACCGCATGTTGGCGGTCGCGGCGTCGCTTGCGCTGCTGCTGGGCGGGGCGATTCAACAGCTTGTTTCACAGCACACCGGACAGAACCGCCCGGCCCTGCCGACGGACGCCGCGGCGGACATGCGCATCGACGACTCCACCGCCGGTCTTGCCAACCTGCTGCTGGAGATCCAGGGGCTGAACGAGGACGACTTCTTCAGGACCGAGGAAGCGGAATCTCTGTGGCTTTAGCCCACAGCTTTTCAATGGCGTAATATTCGCGCGCTTCCGGAGAGAAGACGTGAACCACGACATCCACGTAGTCCACCACCACCCAGCCGCTGTCCGGCGTGCCTGACGTGCGGTAGCTCGCGACACCCAGGCTCTTCATGCGGCGCTGCACCTCTGAAATCAACGCTTTGAGGTGCGGCCCCGACGTGCCGGTCGCAACGACCGTGAAGTCTGTCAGGCTCGAAACCCCGCGGACATCGTAAACACGGATGTTCTCCGCTTGCTTGGCGTCCAGTGCCGCCGCCGCTTCCAGTGCTGTTTGTTCAGGTTGAATGGCCATATCTCCTCATCACGTGCCGACGGCATACAGACCGCGTTCGCGGATATAGGCCTCGACTTCAAGGCATACAAGATAGCGGATTGAGCGCCCCTCGGCAATTCTTCTCCGTATCTCCGAGGAAGAAACCTCGCATGTGCGACCATGGATCGTGTGCTGCCGCAAACGGTCGCGCACCGTCTCGGGAAACGGCGCCAAAGCCTCATCGAGTTCCAGCGTGACGCCCGGGCGCTGCACCGTGATCACGTCGCACAGCGTCAGCATCTCGTTGACCTTGTGCCAACGCGAGAGCTCGCGCAGGGAATCCCCGCCGATAATGAAAAAGAGCTGGGCCTCGGGATAACGGTCATGTAACGCGCGGACGGTTTCGACCGCATACGAGACCCCGCCCCGCGCCAACTCAAGATCCGACACATCGAAAAGGGGATCACCCGCAATGCTGCGCCGCACCATCTCCAGACGATCCGCCCCAGACGCCAAATCCGACGCCCCCACCTTAAACGGCGACACCGCACAGGGCATTAGCATCACGCGGTCGAGCTGAAAGGCCTCGGCCGCCGCGCAGCCGATCAGCAGATGTCCAATGTGGATCGGATTGAAACTGCCGCCGAGAATGCCGAGCCGCATCACTGTGCCTCCTCTCCTTCCGCCGGAATCGCCTGCCCGGTCGCAACCTCGAAAAACCTGATCCCGCCGCAATCCAACGGTAACCTCACCGATTCTCCCGGCGCGAAGTTCTGTTCCGCCCCCACTCGCGCCACAATCCGCGTCCCGTCTGCAACCACCATCTGCACAAAGGTCTCCGCGCCCATCGGCTCGACCACATCCACCGTGCCGCACACCGTGTTCTGTGTTGTCCCCGGCACCAGCATGCCGCCCAAAGATTCTGGGCGGAAACCCAACAGCAGCTCGCGCCCGGCGAACGGTCGCAAAGCCACGTCCCAGCGCGCAGGCAGCACGACCTCACCCTGCGCATGCCGGAAGCGCCCGCCCCCCTCCCGCGTCTCGAAACGTCCGCGCAGCACGTTCATCGGCGGCGTGCCGATAAAACCGGCCACAAAGAGATTCGCCGGCCGGCGGTAGACCTCCAGCGGCGGTGCCACCTGTTGAATCGTGCCGTTCGCCATCACCACGATGCGGTCACCCATGGTCATCGCCTCGACCTGATCATGGGTCACGTAGATCATCGTCGCCTTCAGCCGTCGATGCAGGCGGCTGATCTCGCTGCGCATCTCCACGCGCATCTTGGCGTCCAGATTGGAAAGCGGCTCATCGAACAGGAAGACCTGCGGCTTGCGCACGATGGCCCGTCCCACCGCCACCCGCTGGCGCTGCCCCCCCGAGAGCTGCTTGGGCAGCCGTTTCAGCAAATCGCCTAAGCCCAAGATCTCGGCCGCCTCGCTGACACGCGCCTCAATCTCGCGACGGGGCAGTCCCCGCAACTTGAGTCCAAAGGCCATGTTGTCGTAGACGCTCATGTGCGGATAAAGCGCGTAGTTCTGAAAGACCATCGCGATGTCGCGATCTTTCGGCGGCACCCTGTTCACGCAGCGCCCACTGATGCTGATCGTGCCGGAGGAGATCTCCTCAAGCCCTGCGATCATGCGCAGCGTGGTGGACTTGCCGCATCCCGAGGGACCGACCAGCACGAGAAACTCGCCGTCGCGGATCACCAGGCTAAAATCATCGACCGCGCGCGACCCGCCCTCGTACTGCTTGCACACCTTCTCTAGAACCACTTCCGCCATATCGCTCCTAAAGCACCATGCGGACGCCAGGAACCCGTTTAAGCGCCGCATCGAGCGCGTGCAGCTCTTCCTGGGTCTGCAATAAGACCGAGACGCTGAACGCATGGTACCGGCCCAGGGAGGAGGCACGCGACGCAGACAGTGACTCCACCACCTGATAGGCGGTCAGCACCGCCGCAATGTGCGGTTCCGAGCAGGCGGATGCCTCCGCGCTCACACGGAAGTGAAACGTCGCGGGATACTCGACCTGCTGCCCGACCGGACCCCTTTGCTCATCATGGTTCACTCGTATACTCATGAGCCGGTCAGTTTACCGACTCAAAGCCCGTGCAACAAGCGCACGTTCTGACATTCCATCGATGGACAAAGCAAGAAACACGACACGTTTCAAACGCACAGGCGCGGGGCGCGCGGATAGGGAATCACGTCGCGGATGTTGTGCATGCCGGTGCAGAACTGCACCAGCCGCTCGAAACCCAGCCCGAAACCGGCGTGCGGAACGCTGCCGTACCGCCGCAGGTCGAGATACGCCGCATACTCCTCCGGATTCAGACCGCAGGCGCGCATCGTCGCCTCCAGCACCTCCAGCCGATCCTCGCGCTGGCTGCCGCCGATGATCTCGCCGACCTCCGGCAGCAGCACGTCCATGGCCGCCACCGTGCGGCCGTCGTCATTGCGCCGCATATAGAAGGCTTTGATTTCAGCCGGGTAGTCGGTCACCACCACCGGCCCCTTGAAGACCTCCTCCGCCAGAAAGCGTTCATGCTCGGACTGCATGTCCATGCCCCAGCGCGGCGCAAACTCAAAGTTCCGTCCCGACGTTTCAAGCAGGCGCACCGCCTCCGTGTAAGTCACGCGGGCGAACGGCGCTTCGCCCAGCCGTTCCAGACGCGCCAGCACACCCGGCAACACGCGGCGGTCAAAAAAGTGCAGATCCTCCGCGCCGTCGCGCAGCGCCGCCTGAAAGAGGTGGCGCAGAAACGCTTCGGCCAGCTCGGCGTCGTCGTCCAGATTCGCGAACGCCATCTCGGGCTCGATCATCCAGAACTCCGCCAGATGCCGCCGCGTGTTGGAGTTTTCGGCGCGGAAGGTCGGCCCGAAGGTGTAGATGTCCCCCAGCGCACAGGCGTAGGTCTCCCCTTCAAGCTGGCCGCTCACGGTCAGCGCGGCGCGCCGTCCGAAAAAATCCTGCGCGTAATCGACGGTGCCGTCCGCGCACCGCGGCGGCGCGTGCAGATCGAGCGCCGTGACCTGAAACATCGCGCCCGCCCCCTCACAGTCGCTCGACGTGATGATCGGCGTATGCACGTAAAGGAACCCACGGTCGTGAAAGAAACGGTGCGTCGCGTTCGCCAGCAGATGCCGCATGCGCGCCACGGCGCCGAAGCTGTTTGTGCGAGCACGCAGATGGGGCAATTCGCGCAGACGGTCGAATCCGATCTTCTGCTTGCCGAGCGGATACGCCACGGGGGCCGACCACCCCAGGACACGTATGGCATGCGCCTTCACCTCGACCGCCTGTCCAGCCCCCTCGGAGACTTCCAGCGTGCCTTCCACCACCACGGACGCGCCGGGATGCAGCCGGAGCACGCCGTCCGTATCATTATCCAGCGACGATGGCGCGATCACCTGCAGGTTGGCCAGGCAGGAGCCATCGTTGATTTCAAGGAAAGAGAACCCGCCCTTCGAGTCGCGGCGGGTGCGCACCCAGCCCGCCACCGTCACGCGGGAACCGGGCTCGGTACCGTTCAGCACCGCCTTAATTCGTGTACGTTTCATAATGAACGGGCCGAATCATACAGGTTCGGCACCAGATGTCAAAGCACGCTCTTTGCTTTTGTTGTACCCCGCTTGATTCATCTTTGCTATGATGACAGCACTTTGGAGCAAATGATGGGCACTGAACCGATGAACGATTCATTACAGCAAGATATTCTGAAGCTGAAACGGGAACGGTCAGCCGTTATCCTGGCGCACAACTACCAGCTTGGCGAGGTGCAGGACATCGCTGATTTCACGGGCGATTCGCTGGAACTGGCCCGCAAGGCGACCGATATCCAGGCGGATGTCATCGTGTTTTGCGGTGTCCATTTCATGGCCGAGACCGCCGCGATCCTCAACCCCGGCAAGACCGTGTTGTTGCCTGCCCCGGATGCCGGTTGTCCGATGGCCGACATGATCACCGGCGAGCAGCTCCGTGCCCTCAAGGCGCAGCATCCCGCCGCCAAGGTGCTCTGTTATGTCAACAGCACGGCCGAGGTCAAGGCGGAGAGCGATTGCTGCGTGACCTCCGCCAACGCTGTCCAGGTGGCCCGGAGTTACGCGCCGGATCAGCCGATCATCTTCGTCCCTGATCGCCATCTCGGCAGCTACACCGCCGAACAGCTCGGACGCTCTTTCATCCTGTGGCCGGGATTCTGCCCAACCCACGCGCGCCTCACGGAAAACCACATTCGCGCCGCGCGCGAGCAACATCCCGGCGCCCCGGTGCTGGTTCATCCCGAGTGCCCCAAGCCGGTGCGTGACGCCGCGGACGCCGTTCTCTCGACAGGCGGCATGTGCCGCTACGTCCAAGGGCGCAGCGAAGCGGCGTTCATCATCGGCACCGAGACCGGCATCCTGCATCGGCTCCAACACGAGAACCCCGCGAAGACGTTCTATCCCCTGCTCGAACAGGCGGTCTGCCCCAACATGAAAAAGATCACGTTGGAAAAGATCCTGTGGAGCCTGCGCGAGATGCATACCGTCATCACGGTTCCCGAACCCGTCTCAGGAAAGGCCCGGCGCGCCATCGAGGCGATGCTGGCCATCCATTAAACATCAACGAAGGGAATGGTTCCTATGGACACGACAGCGCCCCGTTCACATACTTGGCGTTTCTTCCACACCTGCGGGCTCGACCAAGTTCTCCTGCAGTCGGGAGACGATCTTGCCGATCTTGCGAATCTGGATCAGAAGCTGTGGACGGCCCTGAGCTGTCCGGTCCGCGGAATCCGCTTCGATGCCAAGACCCTGGAGCTGCTGGACGCGGACAAAGACGGCCGTATCCGCGTGCCCGAGATCCTTGCCGCGATCGACTGGCTCTCCGCACGACTCACCTCGCTCGATCCCCTGCTCGCCGGTTCTGACACGGTCAAACTTTCCTCCATCTCGACCGCCACGCCCGAAGGCAAGGCGATGCTTGTCAACGCCAAGCGCATCCTCAGCAATCTGGGCAAAGATTCGGCGGACGCCATCAGCTTGGCGGATGTCACCGACACCGCCAGAATTTTTGCCGAAACCCGCTTCAACGGTGATGGCGTCGTACCGGTCGAAGCAGCCCAGGATCCCGCGGTTCAGCAGGTCATTGCGGATATCATCGCCCTGTTCGGCGCCGAGACCGACCGCAGCGGCAAACCCGGCGTGAACCAGGCCAAGACCGACGCTTTTTTTGCCGCCGCCGCCGCGCGCCTGCAGTGGCTCGCCGCCGCGCAGGCCGACCCCGCTATCTTCCCGCTCGGCGACAAGACCGCCGCCGCGGCGGCCGCCACTGCCGCCGTGCGCGCCAAGATCGACGACTACTTCACGCGCTGCCGTCTGGCGGCCTTTGATCCGCGCGCCGCCCAAGCGCTCAGCCGTGCCGACGCTGACTTTGCCGCGCTGGCCGATCAGGAGTTGAATGACGGGCAGCCGGCCATTGCAGCCTTCCCGCTCTCCAAGATCGAGGCGGACCGCGAACTGCCGCTGTTGAGCGGCGTCAACCCCTACTGGGCCGGTGCGCTGGCAGTCTTCCATGACGCGGCCGTCAAGCCGCTGCTGGGGGAAGATGTGACCGCGATCTCCGCCGCGCAGTGGCAAACCCTCAAGGCTCAACTGGCACCCTACGACACCTGGCTGGCCGCCGAGGCCGGCAAGGAGCTCGCCGCGCTGCCCACAGACCGCTTGGCGACGCTGGTCAACGGCCCATTCCGGGAGGCCATCAACAAGCTGATCGCTCAGGACGCGGCGCTGGAGGCCGAGAACGCCCAAATCGCCGATGTGGAGCGCCTGATCCGTTATCACGCCCATTGGGTGACCCTGCTGAACAACTATGTCAACATGGGACGGCTTTACGACCCTAACGCCACGGCGATTTTCCAGGTGGGAACGCTCTACATGGACGCGCGCGCCGCCGCGCTCTGCTTCCACGTCGACGATGTCGGCGCACACTCCACGTTGGCGGCGGCGAGCAAGTGCTGTCTTGCCTATTGCTCGCTCACGCGCCCCGCCACCAACGAGACACGCACCATCTGCGCGGCCTTTACCGCAGGTTTCGCACAGACGCTCTGGGTGGGCCGAAACGGCATCTTCTACGATCTCGAAGGCAAAGACTGGGACGCCACCATCGTCAAGATCGTCGACAACGCGATCTCGCTGAAAGAGGCCTTCTGGGATCCGTGGCGAAAAATCGCGGCGATGATCAACGCTCAGATCACGAAATTGCTCGCCTCCAAGCAGGATGCCGCGCTGGCTGCCGCGTCTAAGAAAGTCGACACGGCCGGCGAGGTGGTGGCCGCACCGGCGCCCCCCGTAGAGGCCCCCAAAAAAATGGACGGCGCGGCCCTCGCCTCTTCCGTCGCGGCGCTCGGCATCGCGGTCGGCTTGATCGGCTCTGCCGTGGGCGGACTGGTCAGTGTGCTGGCCGGACTGCCGCTCTGGAAAACGTTGGCCGGCGTGCTCGCGGTCATTCTGATTGTCTCCGCTCCATCGATGGTCCTTACGTGGTTCAAGTTGCGTGCGCGGGATCTGGCGCCGATCCTCAACGCCTGCGGCTGGGCGGTCAACCGACGTCTGCGGTTCTCGCTCAAGCTGGGCCGGCTCTTCACGAGCGAGGCCGAACTGCCGCCGAACGCCTCGCGCGAACTGAAGGATCCGTACGCGGACGACACCTCGACGCGCAACACGGTGATCACGCTGCTGGTGCTCGCGGCGATCATCGCCGCACTCTGGCTGGCCGGTGTGCTGGACAATGCGCTGCCAAGTTGTCTGAAACGTGAACGGCCTGCTTGTACACTCCCGACAGCAGAAGCCCCCGTCACCCCGCCCGCTGCATCATGAATCCGACCATCGAGCAACTGAATCAACGCTTTGGGGCGCCCGGACGGCTGGTTTTCCGTCCGGGGATCGCCGGACTGCCGTTTGTGGCGCTGGCCAGCCGTTACGGCGCCTGCGAGCTGTCGCTCTATGGCGCCCATGTCATGAGTTACCGTCCGCTCGGACACATGCCGGTTCTGTTCATGAGCGAACAGTCGCGCATGGAGCGCGGCGCGCCATTCCGGGGCGGTATTCCGATTTGCTGGCCGTGGTTCGGCCCCGCCGCAGAGCCCGGCCAGCCGCTCCACGGTTTCGCGCGTATCACCGAGTGGTGCGTACAGGCCTCGTCCTATGATTCGGAGAGCACTGAGATCACGTTGGCACTGACCGACTCCGAGGACACGCGCCGCTTCTGGCCCCACGTCTTTGCCTTGAGTCTGCGTGTCGCGCTGGCGCAAAGCCTGACGCTGGAACTCACGGCGGAAAACCGGGACACGCGGCCGTTTACGTACTCACAGGCCTTTCATCCCTACCTGCGCGTGCGCCAGATCATGGACGTGACCGTGCGCGGACTCGAAGGCGCGACGTATCGGGACCGCCTGAGCGGTCTTCAGGGTGAACAGGCCGGACGATTGAATATCCGCGGCGAGACCGACCGCGTCTTCACGCCACGCGCACCGGCCTGTGTCCTGCACGATCCGGGAATCGGACGCGACATCACCGTGGCGTTCCAGGGCACGCGGCGTCTGGTGGTTTGGAATCCTTGGATCGACAAAGCACACGCGCTATCCGATTTCGGTGACGATGAGTATACCCGCATGCTTTGCTTGGAACCCGCCAACACCGACGGCGACGAGATCACGCTCGCGCCCGGAGCGAAACACACCCTCTCACTCGCCGTGCAGGCTACGCTCGCATGAACCGGTGGTCACCACGTTGCTATCGCTACGGCCCGGCGATCGCGCTCACATTGACGATCCCGGCGTTATCGCTGTTGCCCGCCCGTTTCTTCTCCAGCATTGCCAGTGCGCCTGCTTTGCCCGGCATGGACAAAGTGATCCACGCGCTGATGTATGCCGCGCTGAGCCTGTCATACTATCACACGCTCTCCCAGGACGCGCGTCAGCGTCCCGCCTCGTTATTGGGGATTGCCGCCGGGGCCTCGCTCTACGGGACGTTGATGGAATGCGGTCAGGGTTGGCTGACTCGTTCACGTACCATGGATCCGTTGGACGCCCTGGCCAATGCCATAGGCGCCTTCGGCTTGATCTTCGCCATCATGTTGGGCTCGATGGTTTTTTCTTCTCGTCATGAGTGATCCCGATACAGATTTGTTCGCCGAATCACGTGCCGATGCAGCCGCCGAGACGACCGCATCGGACAGCGTGACCGCGCAATTTCGGCAGCCTTTGGCTGCCCGCATGCGCCCCGCCACGCTGGAGGAGGTGTTAGGACAAGACCATATTCTCGGCCCCGGCAAACTGCTGCGCCGCGTCATTGAGGCCGATCGGCTCACCAACTTGATCTTTTATGGACCGCCGGGATGTGGCAAGACCACACTCGCCGAAGTCATCGCGCGGGTCACCCGCCGCCGTTTCGAACGCACATCCGGTGTGCTCTCCAATGTGGCCGGGTTGCGTACGGTGTGCGAGACCGCCAAACTGTTCAGGGACGGGCCCGGGACGGTGTTGTTCGTGGATGAGATCCACCGTTTCAACAAGTCACAGCAGGACGTATTGTTGCCTTACGTGGAGAACGGCACCGTCACGCTGATCGGCGCGACCACCCACAACCCGAATGTGTTCGTGAACAGCCCGCTGACGTCACGATCACTGGTCTTTGAGTTGCGTCCGCTAAGCGAAGAGGCGATCGCCGCACTGATCCGCCGCGCCGTGGCCGACACCGCGCGTGGTTTAGGCCATCTGCGCCTGGATCTCGCGCCGGAGGCTGTCGCTTTCCTGTCGACGATTTGCGATGGTGACGCGCGACGAGCGCTGACCGCGCTGGAGGTGGCCGCGCTCTCCACGCCGCCTGACGCGGACGGCGTGATCCGGCTGACGCACACCGTCGTCGAGGCGTGCGTCCAGCGCAAGATGGTGCTCTACGACAAGGACGAGGACGGACATTACGACACGATTTCCGCGTTCATCAAGTCGGTGCGCGGCTCCGATCCGCATGCGGCTGTCTACTGGCTCGCCAAGATGCTGGAGGCCGGCGAAGACCCGCGGTTCATCGCGCGCCGCCTGATCATTTTGGCTTCCGAAGACATCGGCAACGCCGATCCGCGCGGGCTGACCGTCGCCGTGGCCGCGATGCAGGCGGTTGAGTTCATCGGGATGCCCGAGGCGCGCATCACCCTGGCGCAGGCCACCACGTATCTCGCCACCGCGCCCAAGAGCAATGCCGCCTATCTGGCCGTGGACGAGGCGCTCGCGGATGTGCGCGCGGGGCGCCTGCTGGCCGTGCCGGAACATCTGAAAAATGTCCACGTTGCGGCAATCGGTCGCGACGGTCTCGACACCCCCTACAAATATCCCCACGATTACGCGCAACACACGGTCCGGCAAACCTATCTCCCATCCGACAAGCGTTACTACCGGCCCACCGCCCAAGGTTACGAGGAGACCATCGGTAAACGCATGGCGTACGTGGAGGCGCTGAAGCGGAAACAGGCACCCGACACATGACATCCGCTCACTGATCATGCACATGCTGAAAGGTACCACATCATGAAAACGGTCTTGAAAATCCCCGGATTTATCGATCTCCAAGTGAACGGTTTCGTCGGTGTAGACTTCAGTCGCGCAACCCTCACCGAAGAGAGCTTTGTTCATGCCGCGCGTACGTTGCTGGAGCGCGGCACCGCAGCGTTCTTGCCGACCCTGATCACCAATCACGAGTCGCTGTTACGCCGCAATCTCACGATCATCGTGCGTGCGCTGAGGAAAGATGCCGTACTGGCCCGCCACATCTTGGGATTTCATCTCGAGGGCCCGTTCATCTCGCGCGAACCCGGTGCAGTCGGCGCTCACGATCCGGCGGCTGTCCGGACACCTTCTTGTGAGGCTTTCGACAGGCTCCTTGAGTGGTCCGACGGACGCCTGCGTCTAATGACGATTGCAGCAGAAACGCCAGGCGCCGACCAGCTCACGCGGCATGCCGTCGCGCGCGGCGTGACCGTTTCATGCGGCCATCACCTGGCCGGGCCGGACGACATCAGGCGACTCGTCGATGCGGGGGCCTCGGCGCTCACGCACCTCGGTAACGGTATGCCCAACCAGGTACACCGTCACAACAACCCCCTGCTCGCCGGACTCGCCGAAGAGCGGCTCAAGGTGCTGTTCATTCCAGACGGCCACCACCTGCCCGAGCACGTGCTGAAAGTATTCGCGCGCGCCGCCGGGGTTGACCGCCTGATTGCCACGACAGACGCCGCTTCCGCTGCCGGACTCCCGCCCGGCACCTACGATGTGCTGGGCAACCGCGCGGTGCTTGAGCCGGACGGACGCCTCCACAACCCAGAGAAACAATGCCTAGTGGGATCGTCCGCAACGATGCTGGCTTGCATGAATGTCCTGCATGCGCTCGGCTGTTTTTCCCTGGACGAATTGCTGCGTGTCGGCTTCTACAACCCCTTGCAGTTGATCGGAATCGGGCCGTCCGACATTCCAACCTGCAAGCACGGCGTCACGTTCTCGCCAGACACCGGTTTTGCTCTGCATTGAATTCGCACATCGACATTGTGAGGTGATGACCAATGAAACTCATCGTGATTTCTGACGTACACGGACATACCGAACACGTTGCCGCGTTGCATCAGGCATGTGCAGGGGTTGACGCTCTGATCATGTGCGGTGACTTCACCACCTTCGGCGCGCATGCGCAGATCCAACGTATCGCGGATGCGCTGCGCGTCCCCGACCTGCCCTGCTATTTTGTGATCGGAAACTGTGACTGCATGCCTATCAACGGCACACTGGACGGTTGGACCAACCTGCATGCGCGTTGCGTGACGCAGGGTGAATGGACGCTGACCGGCCTCGGTGGCGCGTTGCCCTGTCCCGCGCAAACCCCCACGGAGTTCCCGGAATCAGATTACGCCGCGTATCTCAAGCAATTGCGGCACATGTGCGCAAAGGATACATCGCGGCTCATTATGGCGGTTCACCAGCCCCCCTACGGCACATCGGCCGACCTGCTGCCCAACGGCATACACGTCGGTTCGCACGCGTTGCGCGCTTTCATCGACAGTCGCCAGCCCGCCTGCTGTCTCTCAGGACACATCCACGAGGCCGCGTCGCGCAGTCGCTGCGGTTCCACACTCGTCGTCAACCCCGGGCCATTCGCCAAGGGCATGTTTTCGCTCGTCGAATTGTGATGGTTCCGGTGGCAGGGCGGTCTCAACGGTTCCCCAAGTGCCACCGTTCCCGATCCTGCCGCTCTTCCCGCGCGTAGTCCTGGGTGGGCCGGAGGCAGCGCCGTCCAGCCGCTGGCATGCGACGGAGATGCGGCTGAGGCAGGCAGGAATGTCTGCCCTGCCTTTCCGGAACGCGACGTACCCGCCATCCGATAGGCTCACTGCGCTTTTTTCCCCAGAAACGCATGAACTTCGCGCCCCCCTGCCACTGACCGATTACGGGAGCACCTTTCGCCTTGATACCCGCATCCGCAAATTCTATGCTTACCCCATCGGTTTTCAGGTTCTCTTATGGATTTCATTTCTTACGGTTTTCACATCGCCGCTCTGATCTTTTGGGTCCGTTTTTGGTCGGCCCCCACGCGCGAGTTTTATTTCAACCCGTTCCTTTCCGGCACGATCCGCATGACGGACAGTGTGTTCGCTTTCCTGCGTCCGGTGCTGTTCATGCCGGAGCGGGCCGCCGCGCTGGTCGTCTTGCTCTTCGTATTGTTGTTTAAGACGGTTGTCGCGTGGCGTTTTGGCGGCGAATGGCTGATCCGCATCGGGCAGGTCTTCGCGTTTGCGCCAATGCCGACCACACAGCCCGCGGTTTCACTGTTTACGTTCAGCGTCCTTCAGGCCGCGGTGTTCATCTTACGGTTGTGGACACTCTATCTGCTCGTGCGTTTGATCACCCCTCCGTTCCGCACCTCGCGAGCCGGCGAGGCACTAGCTTTCTTTGTGCGCCCTTTTTCCCGCATGCCCGTTCTCCTTCAACCTCTCTGCTTACTGGCGCTGCACGGTATCCTGGCCTTCTCCCTCGTCCACACCTGTACGGTCACGCAAGCGCCAATGCCGGACGCGGCGCCACCGATCAACCCTTTTCTGACGGGGCCCATCTACGCGCAACTGCTGAAAACCTGCTGGCTGGCCGCGCTCTCCCTGAACGACGGCCTGATGTTTCTGACACGCGGTCTTTTCGTGCTGATCATCGCCAACTTCGGCGCGGCATTGCTCCAGGCGCGCGGTGTCGCCATCGTCTGCAGCGAAGGTGTGGAGCTGTTGCTGGGCCGCTTCGCACGGCGTGGCGGCACCGGCATGGGCTTTGATTTCACGCCGCTGATCTTCTTTTTTGTGGTCGATTTGCTTTACTCCTCGATCAGTCGGTTCCTCTTTCAACTCATTCACTCTCCCCTGTTCAACTGAGATTCCATGCCTTGGATAACCCCCACTTCCGGCGGCTGTATCATCACCGTCAAAGCCACCCCGCGCGCCAACCGCTCTGAAATCACCGGGGCCGATCCCGACTGGCTGCGCGTGAGGTTGCAGGCACCTCCGGTCGACGGCAAGGCCAACGCCGCACTGATCGACCTGTTCGCCACCAGCTTTTCCATCCCCAAACGCGCGGTCGAACTTCTCGCGGGCGACACCGCGCGTCTCAAACGCCTCAAACTGCACGGCGTCCTGGCTGAAACCGCCGCCGCTGTGGTCGCCCGATTAACCGCCCATGACGCTTGACCGCATACGTTTCTGCAGACGTGTCCTGCCGATGTTGCTCGGCTTGCTGCTTGCCGACGGCGCGTTCGGTGCCGCGCCGGTCTTTGACATGCCGGCCCTGCACGCACGGCACATGCGTCTGCTGGCGCTGATGGAATCGTCCCACCGCGCCAAGGATTATGTCCCCATGGAGATTGCCTGCCGCGAAGGAATCAAGGCGGGTACCGCCGATGAACTCTGGTACTACAACCTGGCCTGCGCGTTGGCGCTTCAAGGCAAGCGCGGAGAGGCCCTGGTCGCGCTCGACCAGGCGATCTCACTCGGCTTCCTTGACATCAAGCACGTCATTCAGGATCCAGACCTCGTGGCCCTGCGTGGCTCCGAGGCTTTTGAGGCGCGCCTCGCCCGCATGCGCGAACAGGATGACGGCACCGGCGGGCCGTCGCGTTGGCTTGTCGCCACGCCCCCCGACGCTGACGGAACCATCATGCAGAGCGCGTCCAACACGCTTTGGATCTTCGACTTCGCCCTGTTTCACACGCGCATCCTTCTCCCCTCGAACCCGCCGCCAGACGCCTATCGGGGCCCGGAGGCCGCGCGGATCAACGCCTGGCTGAGAGAAGGAACCGCGGCCGGCGCCGCCGGTCTGCTCTACGTCAACCGCGACAACGATACGCGCACTTTCGATCTGACGCGGTTCCCCGGCATGGCGCGTCTGGGGTATGCGCCCGAGGTGATCGACCGGAAGCTCTCGATCGGCCTGCCGAACACGCTCTTCTCGCAACCGGGGCACGAGGCGCTGGTTCCGGTCATCGGCCACTCCGCCATGGGTTATCTGAACTCCGCCTATTGGCGCAGCCAGCCGCGCGCGGTCTGCTGCGACCGCGATCAGGCCGTGCGGCAGCCGATTCTGTTCTTCGGCAACCAGCTCTTCTTTTATCCCGCGTTCAGCGACTATACCGTGCAGGGCGGCGACCTTTTCCCGGCCAACATGCCCTGCTTCATCGCCGTCGCGGGACAAAGCGGCGCCGAAAAGCAGTTCGTTGAGGCAGCGGCAGCCGCCCTGGCCGCGATGCGCCCGGAAACGCGCGCCGAGCTGGCGCGGCAAGGGGTGCTCATGCCCGCGCTCTCGATGCTTTTCCGTGCCTCTCAGAAAACCCTGCGCGACCGCCGCGACTACCTGACCGGACGGGCACATCCGGCCGCCTTTGACGGCAGCCGTCTGGACACCGCGCGACTGGTGGAGGCGGCCCACGCGCTGACGACCAACGACCTGCCGCCTCTGGTACTGATCAGCGTGCAACGTGAAACGCCGATGCGCCCCGGCCTGGATTTCTTTGATCTGTCCGCCTCCGAACAGCTTTTCGACACCCCCGTAGCGGTCGCGCGCGTCTTCCGCGGCGTCGCCGGCACCCGCGCCTATGAGATTCTCGCTCATTGCGCACGGCCCGACGCACGGCTCCACTGGGTCGTGCTGCACGGCGATCCGGCCAAAGTGACCTTCATGCCCTCGCCGACCAACGCCGCACTGATGACGGTCACCGTGGCTCATCACGCGCCTTTCGACACGCCGCTCGACGACGACACGCGCATCCGCACTTGCCGCGTCGATATCGGCGTGATCGCGGAGACGGCCACGACATTCTCCATGCCGGCGATTTTCAGCATCTGCTTCCTGGCGAACGAGTACCGGCTCTACGACGCAGCCGGGTGCCCGCAGGTCATCGATTACACGCGGTCCCAAGCCAGTTACACCGATCCGCTGCTGAGTGTCCCGCGCCGCTGGAAGGATGTCTTCGATTACGATACGCAGGGCGTCTTCACCGGCTGGCGGCGTATCCGCGGGTTTAACACCGAATACTTCACGGCACACGGCCACCGTGCCGTTGAATTCGATGCGTCCGGACGCGTGACGCGCGCACACATCGTCCACTACATGCCGCGCAAAACACGGGCCGATGAAAACGAGGAGAGTCTGCCTGAGTTGGCGCAAGTCGACGACGCAGTGACCGTCACGTACCGCTACGCTGACGAGCACGACCGCGTCGGCGAACCGGATCTCACGACCCTGACGCGGGAGATTCTGCCGCCAGAGACGGCTGCTTCTCCTTGAATGCGCGCGGCACGACCAAAACAGGGCAGGTTGCCTTGCGCACCACCTTGCCGGTCACGTTCCCGAGCAGCCACTGCGTGATCGCGCCGCGCCCCTGCCGCCCGACCACGATCAGGTCCGATCCGTCCTGCTCAGCAAAATCGAGAATCATCTGCGCCGCTTCGCCGATGCGCATCTCTACCTCAAACGTCACGCCCGGCGGCACGCGCGGGCGGTAGTCCGCGTCGATCGCCCGATCGATATCGGCGCGCGCTTTCGCATCCATGTCGCCGACTTCGTAAATATACCCTTTCCAGAATTGCGCGTCCGGTTCGGGAATCACATGCAGCAACGTCAGCTTACATCCGACATTACGGATCGCGGCATCAATCGCGAAGTCGAAAGCGAACTTCGCGTTGTCGGAGAAATCCGTGCAGAAAAGGATTCTTCGGTAGTAACCGACACGCATGCCCGAATCATTCATGGCAACCTCCTCACTTTCAAAACTTGAGCGTTGAGCGTTTTGACATCAATCATTCCGACAGCGCCACCGCACGGCCCGTCACTTCAGCATCGCCGGCAACCAGGTCGCAAGCTGCGGGAACACCATCAGCAGCACGCACGCGACCGCCAACGCCAGCAAAAACGGCGTGGCTCCGCGAAACACCGTCTGCAGCGGCAGACTGCGCTCAATGCCGCTCACCACATACACATTGACCCCGACCGGCGGCGTAATGACACCCATTTGCGTCACCAGCACGATGATCACGCCGAACCAGATTGGATCATATCCCAACCCGGTCACCACCGGATAGAAGATCGGAATCGTCAGCAGGATCAGGGCCAGTGAATCAATAAAACAGCCCGCGACAAGATAGAAGAGAAAGATGAAGATGATGATGGCGGTCGGAGGCACCGGCAGATGCGTCAGCCATCCGGCAAACTGCATCGGCATCCCGGTCACCGCCAGAAAGTGGCCGAACGCCGTCGCGCCGGCCACAATGACCATCACCATGCATGAAGTCCGGACGGTCTCCTGTGCGGCCTGCCACAGCTTAGGGAGGGACACATTTCGCCCGGCGACGGCAATCGCCACGCTTCCGGCCGCCCCCATAGCCGCCGCTTCGGTCGCCGTAAACCAGCCGGCAAACATGCCGCCCATCACGAAAACAAACAGGATCAGGGTCTCGATCACGCCGCCCAGCGAACGGAAACGTTCGCGCCACAACACGCGCGAGGTCGGCGGCGCCAATCGCGGATTCAGCCAGCATTGCAGGCTGATGACCCCGCAAAAGAGCGCGGCAACCAATATGCCGGGTATCACGCCGGATATGAAAAGCTTGCCGATCGACTGTTCGGTCAAAATGCCGTACACGATAAAGACCACGCTCGGCGGGATCAGCATGCCCAGCCCTCCTCCGGCTGCGACCGTGCCACTGGCCAGCGCATCGTCGTACTTGAAACGACGCATCTCCGGCAGCGCCACCGCCGCCATGGTCGCCGCCGTGGCCGGCCCCGAGCCGCAGATCGCGCCGAACGCCGCGCATGCGCCGACGGTCGCCATCGCCAGGCCGCCGCGCAAGCCGGAGAGCCAGCTGTTCGCGACGGCGAACAGGCGCCGACTGATCCCGCTGTGAAACGCGACCTGCCCCATGAAAACGAAGAGCGGAATGACCGTCAGATTGTAGTTCGCGAACACGTCGTAAAGATCGGCGGAGAGCATCGCCAACGCCGCTTTGCTGGAGACCGTCAGCGCGTAACCCACCACGCCTACCAACGCCATCGCGATCGCCACCGGCATGCTGCACACCAGCAGCACCATCAACGCGACAACCCCCAAGATGCCGACTGTTGTCGGTGTCATGAACGCACCAGCTCCCGTCCCGGACAGATCAAATGAAACACGACCACCAACGCCGAGACCGCGAAGGAAACCGCCATCAGCCAAGGCACCCAGAAGATCGGCAATTCGATCGTATCGGTCACCTGTCCGCTCTTCAGGAATCGCACACCGTAGCCTACGCTCTCGAAGGCCGCCAAAGAGAAGCCGCCGATCATCAGCAACCGCATCAGGGAGTCCACCACCAGGCGCCAGCGCCGGTTCAGGCGCTGAAAGAAATACTCGATCGCGATGTGTCCCTTCATGGCGGTTGTCACCGGCAACGCGCACGCGATGGTGACCGCGCCAGCGACACGCACCACGTCATACGCGCCTTTGACCGGCACCCCGCACACACGCAACGCCACGTCCAGGCACGTCACCAGCATCATCGCCAGCAGCCCGGCCACAGAGGCCGCCGTCATGGCGCGTCCGACCCACACCACCGTGCGCCAGAAAGACCCCAGCGGTTTTTTCAACGGTTTCTGCATGATCTATTTCCCGCGCGCCTCCGCCACCTGTTTCTTAAGCGCCTCCAGGAATGGCGTGCCGGGCAATCCCTTGGCGTCCGCACGCGCGGCATAATCGGCGAGCAGCGGCGCCACGCGCGCTGTCCATGCGGCCTGCTCTTCGGCACTCAACTCGATGATCGAACGCTTCAGGCCCTTCACGTACGCGAGGCCCTCTTCATCCGCCTCATTCCAGGCCTGACCGTGTTTGTCGACCCACTCGGCCGAGACCTCCGCGATGACCCGCCGAGCCTCCGGCGGCAGCTTGGCCCACTTCTCCTTGTTCATCACGACGAAAAACACGGTCGTGTATCCGATGCAGCGCGAATCCGTCAGGCTCTGGACCACCTCGCCCTGCTTCCACCCCTTGAGCGTCTCCACCGGACAGAAGGTCGCCTCGACCACCCCCTTCTGCAGCGCCTCGTAGGTCTCGCCCTGCGGCATGCTGACCGGCGAACCGCCCAAACTCTCCGCGATTTTCGAGCAGAACCCGGTGGCGCGGATCTTCATGCCCGCGAGATCGTCCAGACGGGCCACCGGTTTTTTCGAGACCAAGATGCCGGGGCCGTGCGCATGGACATAGAGCAGCTTGGTGTCCTGCACCTCCGCCGGGTTGAACCGGGCGACAAGCGCGTTCGCGATCCGTGTGGCGCTGACGCCGTCCGGATACCCCACCGGCAGATCCAGGCCTTCCAGCAGCGGGAAACGGCCGCGCGTGTAGGCGAAGGCGCTCATGCCGATGTCGGACACGCCGTCCACCACACCCTGATAGCATTGATCAGCCTTGGTCAGCACCCCGCCTGAGAACACCGTGATCTTCACCTGACCGCCGGAACGTGCTTGGATGGCCTCGGCCCACTCGTTCGCCAACCGGGCCTGCACGTGCGTCGGCGGGAAGAACACACTGTAGGTCAAGGTCACAGGCTTCGCGGCGCCGGCCGCCGCGTTCTCCTGCCGTCCGCAGCCGCAAAGCGCCAGCATGCCTGCAAGCACAGACACACCCACGAAATGAATAGTTTTCATGCCCCGTAGTGTATCCCGCCCCGCCCCTTCACACAACACGATTTTCTTATGTTATGGGGTGTCGGATATCGTTGGCTGTGGGTCGTCCTAGCCAGTGTGTCGAATAAGCAGGGCGGCGTTTGGGGTTGGTTCGGCATCCGGCGTTCGGCGTTCACTCCCTGCCTGATGATAATTCGGTGTAATCTGTGGATGAAAGACACGCGAAGCCATCGGCAGGCCCGCCGCGCGCTCACGCGCGCCAGGGGCGCTTGCGCTTGTCGAATCCCTTGTCGAAAAGCGCGTTCGCGAGATTTGCGTTCTCGACCGTCTGGAAATCGAACATGCCCATGCAGACAAAGTCCGCCCCGTGGTTGAACGCGAACGGCATGGCATCTTTCGGATGGACGGCGCCGGCCGCCATGATCTTGAAGGCGATCCACGGCTCAGGACGGTCCTCGAACCAGGCGGCCAGCGCCGCGGGATCGCGGCACCAGCAGTTGTCTCTCCAGCCGAGCTTATCCGCCCCCGGCTCACCCTCGCCCGCGTCCTTGTCCGTCTTCTGCGCACTCCAATAGTTGGTCGGATGGAACGTCTTCATCCAGAAATCGGGGATGAGGTCATGCTCAACGCAAAACTTGACGGAACTGAAGGCGTGTGCGCCGATGCCCACGGGGACGCCCAGCTTGCGCATCTCCTTCAACTCTTTTTCCATGCCCTTCCAGTCGTTGTCCACGGCGTATCTGTCCACGCCGAACCCGTGCAGATAGACCATGCACGCCCCGTTGTCCACGGACAGGCGCGCTCCTTCGGCGGGCCCCTTGGGATGGCCGCAGTCGGAGATGAACTGGATCGTGCCGCCCTCCTCCTTCCAGTAGCGGGTGATGAAGTTGAGGAGAGAGGGATTGGTGAGGATGGTGTTGAAGCCGCAAGCCTCGCCAAGGTGGAGCGTGTCAAAGATGCGGCGCGGGGTGTTGTACGCCTTCATGAGCGTGGACACGTATTTCAGGTCACGCGCGTGCGCCCAGCCGCCGATGAGGTTGCCGCCCATGATCACCCGGCTGACCTCCACGCCCTTGATCTTGCCCATCTGCGTGAACGGTTTTTTCAGGTCGGCCACCGTCTGGTACTTGAAACGGTAGGAAGCGCTCGTCTGGGCGTCCACGTCCTCTTTCTTCGAGAAAGCGCCGAGGCCGTGCTTGGCCACGAACGCCCCGCCGAACGCCGCCGCCACCGGCACGGTGGCCAGTCCGGCGATCAGTTCACGTCGCTCGGGCACCGCCACATCGTCCGCGCCGGCCTTCGCTTTGCGGAAGCGGGCGATGAGGGCCCTCGCCACTTCACACAACCCCGCCCCGGGATCGAACACCACGGCCACAAGGGCCAGAGCCTCGATCACATTGTAGTCCAGCAGCATGAAGTGCGACGCGCCGCCGCTTGTGAGGAAGGGCGGCTGGGCCACGTAGAACATCGCCATGAGCAAAATGCCGAAGACAGCGGCTGCACGGACGAGAACACCGCTGACCAAAGCAAGACCGATGAGGGTCAGCCCCCACATCATGGCGGGGTCGCAGAGGTTCAGAACCGTCGGGTTGTCCGCGATCCACTTGAACAGCGGCGCGCCGATCCACCTGCTCATGCGCAGATACTCCACGCTGCTCCAACTCGGCTGCGTGAACTTCCAGAGCCCCTCGTAGAGGAAATGCCACCCGATGGCCATGCGCAGCACGGTCATGCTCCAGATTTGCACCGCTTTTTTCATACACATGTTTGCTCCCGCTGTCCTCACTCAGATCAGACCGGGAACTCACCCGTTCCCCTTTGGCTGCCATTGTCAGAGATCGGGGCGGGGACAGTCAACCCCAGAGTTTTCGCTTTCACATGACCTCACGTGACCACGCCTGCCCGAATCCTTAGCGGAGGCGAAAAAAGCATGACCAAGGAGCTTCCGAGGTCTCTAAAAGTGGACTTTCCACTTTCACCCATCCTGCAAATCCATTATCCTAGACAACCATGAATGACATTCCCCCCAAGCATGCACCGGAGACGCCGTACGGGGCCCCGGAATCCGGCAGCGGTCTGGTGGCCATGTACAATGCGGCTTCGCAGGCGAACGCGGAGTCCTTTCCCGTACTCAAGGCCTTTCAGGACTATATCGAGGCCGAGCGGGCGCAGGCACGTAAGCGTGTCATGCAGCTCTCCATCTTTTTTGCGGTGTTGATGGGCGTCGTCGTGACCGGCTTCCTCACCGCCGGCGTCTTGATGCTGCGCAACATGTCCAGCGTCCAGACAAGACTGCTCGACGTTGCCCTGGCCGCCAAAGAGACCCCCGCGCCGCAGCCCGTGGTGGTGTCTGCGCCAGCCGCCCCCGCCCCAGACCCGTCACCGATTCTCGAGGCGTCTGTGCGCGAGATTTCCAAAGTCACCACCGAGCTGCGCACGTCGCTCGACAAGAAAATGGACGGGGTGAGCGATATCGCCGCCAAAGTGCACGACCGTGTGGCCGCGCAGGACTCTGAGCTCGGCAAGCTGCGTGAAGAACTCAAAAAAATGCAGTCGCAGAGCGAAAAGCTGAACCAAGAACTGGCCGCGCTCAAGCGTGCGCCCAAACCGGTGCCGCAACCCGCAGCCCCCGCCGTCAAACCTGCGGCCCCAATCGAAAAAACTCAGCCGGTGGCGGCTGCCCCCGCCGACACGCCCGCCGCCCCGGCGGCCGTCGCACAACCTGCGCCGCCGGCTCCGCAGGCGGCACCCGCACAGCAACCCGGGGCGCGCCCGGCGGCGCCCGTCGCGCCTGTTGCGGCAGCTCAGCCCGCTGCCGCAGTCAAGCCCGACGCGCCCGCGAAAACAGCAGCCAACGCGAAGTATCCGCCGGCCGTGAAAGATCCGCCGGAGGAAGTGGCGGGGGTCACGCCGCCGCCCGTGCCGGCTGGCCGGATCGCCACCGCGATCCCCCTCAAACTGAAGAATGTTGGTGCGGTTCCTTGGCGCGTGATGGTCCCGGATTGAGTGCTATGTCTCAGTCTCGCGTCATCCTTTTTGTCTGCACCGGCAATACCTGCCGCAGCCCGATGGCGGAGTCCCTTTTCCGTATGATGCTGCCCCAAGGCACGATGTGGCGGGCGGCTTCGGCTGGACTGGCCGCGCGGCCGGGGCTCCCCGCATCCCCCGAGGCGATCCAGGTGCTGGCGGAGGCCGGGGCCGAGCTGCGGCAACATGGCAGTCGCCCCGTGACCCACGACTTGATCCGCGACGCCTATGCGGTCATCGCGATGACGCCGTCGCAGGCCGACCAGCTCGCCTGGCGTTTTCCTCCCGTACAAGACCGGCTCTTTCTACTGAGGGCGTTTGATCCGGATGTCCCGCAACCGGCGGCCATCGATGACCCCTTCGGCGGCACGCTGGACGACTACCGGCGCTGCCGCGACATCATCCGCGAGGCCGTGCGCGGTCTCATCATCTATCTTAACAAAACTGCCTGAACGGCGCTCCACTGACTCAGAAAGGCCCCACACATGGTTGTCGACACTCTGGAAAACTGTTCCCGTTACGAAAACCTCCACCCCCGCTTCAAGGCCGCTTTTGACTTCCTCAGGAATCCGACCGTGCATACCCTGACGGCCGGCCGCACCGACATCGAGGGTGATGCGCTGTTTGCCATTGTACAGGACTACGAAACCAAACCCGTCAGCGAAGGCAAACTGGAGGCCCACCGGAAGTACATTGACATCCAGTTTGTGGCTGACGGGGAAGAGCTGATGGGATATGCCCCCCTCGGCCGCCCAAAAGTTGTCGCGGCCTACGACGCCGACAAGGATGTCGCGTTTTACGAGGGCGAATCATGGTTCACGCTGGTGCGGAAAGGCATGTTCGCCATCTTCTTCCCGCTGGACGCCCATTTGCCTTCGCGACATACGGGAACGCCCTCCCGCGTGAAAAAAGTCGTCTTGAAAATTGCGGTTTCCTGATAGACAGCACCCACCGGTTTTGCAATAATGGCTCTCAGTTAGTGCGCTATCGCGATAACGCGGTAACGTCCGGTAAAATAGACGAGGGAGTAGCAGAAAGGCTAATAGTTATGTCGGTCAAGGCAATGATTTTTGTTGACGGCAGTTGGCTCTACCACAGCCGCCAGGCGCTCTTTGAATCGCTGGGCGAGGAGAGCGGTTTTGAAATCGACTACAAGCGGATTCCAGATATCATCGCTCACGAGATCGCCGATATTCTCGACGCCGAGGTCGACGTGGTTCGCACCAATTATTTCGGCACCATCCCGGTGAACAAACAGGGATACAACCCGGCCAAACAAAAGGCGTTTTACGAGTTTCTGGCCCTGCAGTGCGCGTACGACACGGAAATCCTGGAGATCGATTTCCGCCGCGAGCCCCAGGCGCGTCCGGACGACAAGTGGGTGAATGTCGCGCTCGCCTCTTCCATGCTCTATTTTGCATCGGTGCCCGGCGCGTACGACATTGCCATTCTGGTGGGGGGTGACGCCGACTACATCCCGCTGCTGAAACGCGTGCGTGCCATGGGCAAACGCGTGCAGATCGTCGGCATGAGCAACCTCGACGGCAAATTCCTGACCAGCGCCATGCTGCTGACGACGCCCGGCATTCAGGACATGCCCCCGATCTTCCTGGACGAGCATGCCCAGAAAATCCGTCTGGTTCGCGAAGAGCAGCGCAGGACATGCAAGAACTGCGGACGCGAAGAGACCACCACATGGGCTGGCCCCGATTTCTTCTGTTCGACCTGCCGCAATGAGCATCGCAAGCAGATCCGCGTGTGCGACACTTGCGGCCGCGAGGAAGAGACGACTTGGGACAAGCCGTTCTTCTACTGTTCGGAGTGCAGGAATAAACACCGCGAAGGCGATAACGCAGGTTGAGGGGGAGAACGATGCCCTGGCCTGTCACTTTTTTCCCCGGCGGCAGGACGGTGCACGTCGATCCCGGCACAATGCTCCTTCATGCCGCCGTTACGGCGGGCGCGTTGCTTGATACTCCCTGCGGGGGACACGGCACCTGCGGCAAGTGCCGTGTGCGGCTGCGTGCCGGTCACGCCCCGGCGACAGGCTCCGACGCGCGCCTGTCGCGCGCGCAGCTTGACGCCGGCTGGCGGTTGGCCTGCGCGACCCCCGTGACGGGGCCGCTGGAGGTGGAAATCCCTGATGCAGTCCCTGGCTCCCACATGCACGCCATCCTGACGTCCGGCGCATCGGTCAGCCTGCCGCACGATCCCCGCCCGCCCGGCGTGTTCGGCGTCGCGTTCGACTTCGGCACGACCACCGTGGCCGGCACGCTGTTCGACCTGCACACCGGCCGCGAACTTGAGACGCGGGCGGCCATGAACCGGCAGATCGCGCGCGGTGACGATGTCATCAGCCGCATCGGGGCTGTCCGTCGTGACGCGCAGGCCCTGAACGATTTGCAGCGGCTCGCTGCCGACACGCTCAACGCGATTCTGCACGAGCTGTGCCAGTCCAGCCGGATGAGCGCGTACGCGATCCGAGAGGTGGTTGTGGCCGGCAACACCGCCATGCAGCACCTGCTGCTCGGACGCGATCCCTCGCCGCTGGGCGAGGCCCCCTTCACGCCGGCGTTTACCGATGCCCAGACCGTGCCTGCGGCTGAACTGGGCCTTCACTTGCATCCGGACGCCACGCTCACGGTCTTCCCGCAAATCGGCGGGTTCGTCGGCGGTGACACGGTGGCCGGCCTGCTGGCATCGCGCCTCGACACGCTCCCCTACCCGGCCCTGTTGGTCGATGTCGGCACCAACGGCGAAATCGTTCTTCAACATGAGGGCCGTCTTTGTGCGGCTTCCACCGCGGCCGGCCCCGCTTTTGAGGGCGCGCGTATCCGCCAGGGCATGCGTGCCGCCGCAGGCGCGATCGACGCCGTTTGGCGCGAGGCTGACGATCTGGCCTGCCATGTGATCGGCGACGGCCCGGCGCACGGCCTCTGCGGGTCGGCGCTGGTCGATGCGGTGGCGGAAGGGTTGCGGCTTGGCGCCATCGACACGACCGGCACGTTGCGGGTTCCCGATGATGCGTCCCCAGACCTGGCGCGCCGGTTTCAGATGATCGGCGGCGAGATGACCGTCACCCTAGCCTGGGATGCGGCGGGCGAATCGGCGGTACGGCTCACCCAGCAGGACATTCGCGAGTTGCAGCTCGCGTCCGGCGCGATCCGCGCAGGCATCGAAACGTTGCTGTGTGCCGCCGGCGTGAAGGCCCAATCGCTCGGGTCACTGCTGCTGGCCGGCGGCTTCGGCAACACGCTGCGCGTTGCCAACGCCATGCGCATCGGGTTGCTGCCGTACGCCGACGAAACCGCCGTCCGTTTCATCGGCAATGCGTCGCTCGCCGGCGCAAAGCAGGCGCTGCTTGCCCAGACCGCGCGTACGCGCGCCCAGTTTCTGCGCAACCGTACAGAGCACATCGACCTCTCTGGCCAACCCGGTTTCTCGGACTGTTTCATGGAGCACATGCTCTTCCCGTCTGAGCAAGGAGTCTCCGCATGATACGTCTAAGTGCCATCGCGGCCTGCGTGACCGCCGCTCTGACGCTCACGACCGCTGCCGATACGCTGGAAGAGCGGTTTGACGCGCCACCGGACAGCACCAAGCCCTACATGTATTGGTACTGGCTCAACAACAACGTCAGCGCCAAGGGGATCACCGCCGACCTGGAGGCGATGCGCCAGGCCGGCATCGGCGAGGCGTTCATCGGCCACGTCATCAGTGATGGCATTCCGGAGGGCACCGTACCGATTCTCAGCCCCTCGTGGTGGCAGCTTGTGGAGTTCGCCGTGCGCGAAGGCGGCCGGATCGGTGTCCGCGTCGGCATGTTCAACTGCCCGGGCTGGAGCCAGTCGGGCGGCCCGTGGATGACTCCCGAGCAGAGCATGCGCTACCTCGTGAGCGCCGAAACCCGTGTCGCGGGCGGAACCACGTTTAACGGCATACCAGTCCGTCATGCCAAAGCCATTCAGGACGTGGCGGTGATCGCCTATCCCGTGCCCGCGCAAGACGACGCGTCGGCCCGCCCCACGCGTGTCGTGTGCGAGCCGGATATCGACGGTCTGGCCGCGCACCTAACCCACACGGGCGTCGTGTCCCCAGTCAAACTTCCGACGCGACCGTTCACGCTGGATCTCTTTTTTGATGCCCCCGTGACGCTCCAGACACTGACGCTGGATTTCGGCGACTCCCCGGTGCGGCTGGCCGGCACATTGGCAACGGTCGAAAACGGTGCCGCTTCAACCCTGCGCGACATCACCGTCTATCGGACCAATCTGAGCACCGCCATGGGGCCATTGGTCACAGCGCCTTTCGATTTCGCGGTCGCGCCGGTCACAGTCCGTCACCTGCGCCTCACCGTAAGCCGGCTGGAAGGTGCTCCGGTCCTCCACGGGCTGCGCTGCTCCGGCGCAGCCCGTATCGACTTTGCCGCCGAGAAGCAACTCGGGCGCATGTACCCGGAACCGGTGCCGCCGGCCGACGCCTTCCTGTGGCCGCGACAGCCCGAGCCCGAGCCCGGCACAGCCATTGAGACCGCGCACATTGCGGATCTCACGGCGCGCGTCGCGAAAGACGGCACCCTGACCTGGCAGGCGCCGGCCGGACGCGACTGGATCATCGCGCGTATCGGCATGGCCTCCACCGGCGTCATGTGCGGCCCCACGCCCCCGCAGGCGCGCGGACTGGAGTGCGACAAGATGAGCCGCGCGGCGGTGGCCGCGCATTTCGATGGCATGATCGGCGAATTTTTAAGGCGCATTCCGTCGGATGCCCGGCGCGGTTTCCAACACATCACGTTGGACAGCTATGAGGTCGGCCCGCAAAACTGGACGGATGGCATGCGCGACATCTTCCGTGACACCTACGGTTATGATCCGGTCCCGTGGCTGGCCTGTCTGAGCGGACGCATCGTTGCGTCGCGCGAACAGACCGACCGGTTTCTTTGGGACTGGCGCCGGCTGGTCGCCGATCTGGTCGCGCGCAATTATGTGGGTGGCCTTAAGGCCGCGGCCAACCGCCACGGACTCAGAACATGGCTCGAAAATTATGGCCATTGGGGTTTTCCCGGCGAATCCCTGCAATACGGCGGCGCCTCAGATGACATCGGCGGCGAGTACTGGCTGTGGAGTTCGCTAGGAGATGTTGAATGCCGGCTCGCCACCTCCTGCGCCCACACCTACGGCAAGCGCGTGGTCTCGGCCGAAGCCTTCACCTCAGGGAAGAATTTCGTGCAGACGCCCGCCAACATGAAGACCCGCGGCGACTGGTGCATGACGCAAGGCATCAATCACTTCGTGCTGCACGTCTACACGCACCAGCCCTATGAGGCACAGCCCGGACTCGTGCCGTGGTTTGGCGCAGACTTTAACCGCCATTCGACCTGGTTCGCCAAATATGGGAAGGGCTGGACCGACTACCTGCGTCGCTGCTGTGCCCTGCTCCAAACGGGTACGCATGCTGCGGACGTCGCCTACTTTTTCGGTGAGGACACGCCGCGCATGAACGGTTCTCAGACCCCTGCCCTGCCCGCCGGTTACGATTTTGATTACATCAACGCGGAAGTCCTGCTCACGCGCGCCACCTGCAAGAACGGTCGCCTCACCCTGCCCGGCGGCCAAAGTTACCGCGCGCTGGTGCTGCCGCCCTCCGAGACCATGACCCCGCGCCTGCTTGCGCGCATCGAAACGTTTGTGCGTCAAGGTTTGATCCTGGTCGGTGCGCCGCCGCAACGTTCGCCAAGTCTGGCCGGTTATCCGGCATGCGACGACGAGGTAAAAGCCATAACAACACGGCTGTGGGGCGAGGCTCCACGTACGCCGCAGATCCGCAGCGTGCGCAAAGGACGCATCTACCACGGCTACACCTTGGAGCAGGTCTTCGCGACGCTCGACGTGCGCCCCGATGTCGCGCATGCACCGCGTGAACTGCTCTGGACCCACCGCACCCTGCCGGACGCCGACCTTTATTTCATCAGCAATCAGACCGAGAAAACGCTTGCGTGTGCCCCTGAATTCCGCGTGACCGGACGCATCCCTGAAATATGGGATGCTCAGACCGGTGTTCGTTGCACATCCGCGCTTTTCGAATCAGGCCCGCATGCGACGCGCGTACCGCTGCGCTTAGAGCCAGCCGGCTCGCGTTTCGTCGTGTTCCGACACCCGCTGGGCAAGCGCCCTTCGGTGCACACCCTGATGCGGAATGGCGAGACCGTCGCCTCGTGCGCGGTGGTCACGCAGGCGGTTCCGTCGGCCTCCGACCCCGGCACCTTTGTCATGGCCGCACGTGTGAAACCGACGAAAACGATCGGCTTACCGCAGCAGGCCGCTCGCGGCGTACAACATCGTGACCAGAATTTCGTCGTCTTCCCCGCACATGGCAATACATGGGGTGGCGGACATTCCGGCGCCGGCTTTTCGGTCGGCCGCAACGGAGTCGCCGTGTTTGAGCATTGGCATCAAAACATCGCGCCGGTCCTCGTGTGGACGGCTCCGGCACCGCTTGACCGCATGGTGCATGTGGCGCTGGTTTATGTGAAAGGCCGGCCGTCGCTCTATGTCGACGGGCGTTTGGTGCAGCAGGGTGTCGCCAGTGGCCAGATCCCGCATCCGACCTCGGGCGAAGCAGTGGAGTTCGCGGGTGTGTGTGATGGCCTCACGTTCAGCGAGGGCGCGATGACCGAGGATGAAATCGCCGCTGCGGCCCGGCGTGCAGGTGAGGCGACGGCCTCCGCACGGCCATCAATCGCCTGGCCGCCCGTGACATACGCACAATCCGGCGTGCTCACGTTGAACGCACAGGCATCCGGCTCTTATTCGGCGCGCCTGTCTGACGGCACAACACGCAACTGGACGGTTAACCAGGAACCGAGTTGCCTGACACTCGAACGCGAAACATGGAACGTGTCCTTCCAACATCCTGACCGTGCGGCGCAGACCTGCCGTTGGGAGAGGCTTATGGACTGGAAGGAGGCGGATGACCCGCTTATCCGTTATTTCAGCGGCACTGCGGTGTACGAGACCCGATTCTCTTGGCGCGCTATCACGCGTGATGCTCGCGTGATGCTGGATCTGGGGGATGTCCGCCACATAGCCGCTGTGACACTGAATGGACAGGAGCTTGGCGTTCTTTGGAAAAAGCCATTCGTCCTCGACATCACCCCCGCCTTACGCAGCGGCGACAACATTCTTGCAATCCGCGTGGCAAACACGTGGTTCAACCGTTTCATCGGTGACGAGCAACTGCCCGACGACACCGGTGCCAATGAAAAGGGTATCCTAGAAACCTGGCCGGAGTGGGTGCTGCGGGGAACACGCCGACCCGAGACCGGACGAGTGACCCTCGTGAATCGTAAACAGGTCAGGAAAGAGACGCCCCTGCACGCCTCAGGGCTACTGGGCCCTGTCACCCTTTTCGAATCGCTGACTATCCCTTAACCGACACACGTAAACGACGACCTGGAGAACTATGGCAACGACGTGTTCCATCCTGATTAACACCGCTGGCGGGCTGGGCATCTTTCTGCTCGGCCTGAACCAACTCTCTGAAGGGTTGCAGGCGGTAGCCGGCAAGCGGCTCCGCAAAATCGTGGCCGCGTGTACCAACAACCGTTTCGCCGGTATCGCGACCGGCACCTTTGTGACCGGCATCGTGCAGTCCAGTTCGGTCGTGACGGTCATGGTGGTGGGCCTTGTGACCGCCGGCGTGATGACGTTGCGGCAGGCCGTCAATGTCATCGTCGGGTCGAATATCGGATCGACGACAACCGCCTGGTTCGTGGTGCTGCTGCCGACCAAGCTGGGCAACCAAAGCATGATCATTATTGCGGTTGCAGTCCTGTTTTATCTCTTTGCAAAACGCGAAAAAGTCCGCTACACGGCCCTGGCCAGCCTGGGTATCGGTCTCGTTTTTTTCGGTTTGGAACTCATGAGCAATGGGCTTTCGCCCTTGCGCTCTGATCCCAGCTTTATCGAGTGGTTCCACGTGTTTGACGCCGCAACTTTATGGGGTGTCCTGAAGTGCGTGATCATGGGTGCCTTGGTGACCGCTGTGATCCAGTCTTCAGCGGCTTCAGCGGCGATCTCGATCAGTCTGGCCTATAACGGGGTGATCTCTTTCGAAACCGCGGTGGCCCTGGTCTTCGGCATGAACATCGGCACAACCATCACCGCATGGCTGGCCGCCCTGACCGCCTCCACGGAGGCGCGCCGCGCGGCCTTAGCGCACACGCTCTTTAACTGTATCGGAGTCGTGATCCTCGCACCGGTTTTTATGCTCGTGCTCAATCCGTGGATGCACCAATTGTTTCCCTCCATGATGGCGCCACAGACGACGGCCAACGGCGTTGTCTATCCCCAAATCACAGCGCCTATCGCGTTAGTCCATACCGGTTTCAACCTGGTCAACACCATGCTGTTTCTGCCGTTCCTGGGACTTTTCACCGCGCTGGTGCGCTATCTGATCCCCGACAGCATGGTTGTGGAGCAACCGCACCTCGCCAAACTGGATCCCGTGAAACTTTCTCCGGTGATTGCTGTCGAACAGGCGCGTCAAGAGGTCCACCGTATGGCCTCCTATGCGCTGAAAAGCCTGAACGATTTCCGCGAAATTCTGAAAGGCTCGCGGAAAGAGGAACTGGAGCGCGGCATTTTCGAGACCGAGGACATGCTGGATACCGTTCAGCACGAGGTGTCAGATTTCCTGGGCAAGGTCATGTCCACCCACCTGCCCCTGGACGTCGCCTACCGCGCACGCATGCTGCTGCGCGTGGCGGACGAATATGAATCGGTCCACTAGCATCCCATAGGCCGCGCAATCAGCCCTTACCCATGCGTATTTGCTTGGGTTTTCGATGTCTTTTTTGAGGTTTCAGGTTTGAGGTTTTCCCGGCGCGACCGGCCTTTTCGCGTTTTTGCTG